>JUEG02000637.1_pt1 | contig 26638 bp, 23 predicted proteins | sample 432341 | NCBI WGS metagenome assembly JUEG02 (sample SAMN02953476, study PRJNA257561) | rock porewater metagenome | biome: terrestrial; feature: Opalinus Clay rock; material: porewater; isolation source: Opalinus Clay rock BIC-A1 borehole | place: Switzerland: Mt Terri URL, St-Ursanne ... | reverse complement strand
ATGTATCTTAAAAACAAAAATATCAAAATGGGAATAGGCACGAGTAATGCTCGAGAATTGGCTGAAATGGTACTGGAAAAGCATCAAATAAAGGAGCACTTTAGTACTATACGTACATCCTGTGAGGTGGACTTTGGAAAGCCTCAGCCAGATATATTTTTAAAGGTAGCTGAGGATTTAGGTATAGAAACGAACAAATGTCTTGTATTTGAAGATACCTATGCTGGTGTGCTAGCAGCGAAAAGGGCTGGCATGAAGGTGTTTGCCGTAGCAGATGAATTTTCCTATCCCTATAAAAGTGATATTTGTACTCTGGCAGATAAGTATATTAGTGGATTTGAAGAAATTGCATAATTAAAGCCGAGTAAAAACTCGGCTTTAATTATTAGAACTGAATTTAATTACTCCATTGTCAAAGTTTAGTTTAATCAACCCTTTATTCTCAAGATAAGATAGAAGCGAAGTGACGCAAGATTGGGCAATATAATATTGTATTACCTGTTGAGTGACCTTGTATCTTGAAACAAGAATAGACATAAGCTCGTCCAGACTAAAAGTACCTTTCTTTAATAACTGAAGTAACATATTTGCACTTTCTTCTAAATTTTCAAGGTTATACTGCAGGGTATCTTTTACAGTATTTGTAGGCATTCCGTGGCTAGGTACATACAACGAATAATAGGTGTTTTGCAAGGATTTCAACGAGTCCATGGCGCCTTCAACACTATAATTATAAAGCATCTTAACCTGCTGTAGCTCATTTATGTCTAAATATGCATCGCCGGTAAAAGCTACATTATCTGGAGTAATGATACCTTGTTGATTTTGGCTATGCCCCTTTAGGGAGATTGTTGAAAATTGAACTTCCTCAATATTAAAGCCATTATCACCATATAAAAAATCCACCTTTGCTCCATTTGGGTAGCCCTTTATAAGATTGGAAAAAGGAGAAGCATTAAATATAAGTAGGTTAGAAAACTCTGGATTCTCTATGTAAATGTATTCTACTGCGGGCGCTCCTATTGTACAAGCATATTTGGACTTAATCGTTGAATCACTTCCAAAGTGATCAACATGTGCATGTGTGTGAGAAATGTATTTAACATTTAAGTTATAATGGGATAGCGTGGATAAAAGGCGTTCTGTCATACTTCCTTCATAACATGTATCGATTAACATACAGTCTTTATGATTGAGTTTGTAAACACCTACGTTGGTGGGTGCATCTATAAAGTATGTATCTCCTTTAACATGGTGCAATTTAAACATAGTATCTCTCCTTTGTTCGAAGTGTACAGAGAATATTATAACATAAAAGATTTAAAAATAGTAATAACAACAAATTCCTAATGTGAGGTGAATGTAATGAAAAAAAAGGATATTATTGAATTAAAGATTGAACACTTGGAATTTCCCTCATGGGGAATAGGCTATTTAGAAGGTAAAAGGATATACATAAAAAACACTATTCCAGGACAAGTAGTTCAGGCAGTAGTGACAAAGAACCGTGAAAAGTATGCTGAAGCAAAGATCGTTGATATATTGGAAAGAGCTCCAATGGAAACCGAATCGTTTTGCAAGCATTTTGGAGCCTGTGGAGGGTGTGCTCATCAAACAGTACCCTATGAAAAGCAACTAGAGATGAAAGCTGAACTTGTTAAAGACTTACTAGATGAGGCTGGAATAGAAGATTATGACTTTTTAGGTATAGAAGGTAGCCCTGAAACATTTGCTTATCGAAATAAGATGGAATACTCCTTTGGAGATGAGACTAAAGGAGGAGAAATGTCTTTAGGAATGCATAGAAAGGGCAAATTCCATGATGTAGTTACTGTTGATGAATGCAAGATTGTGGATGAGGACTTCAACCTAATTATTAGCACCCTTTTGAACTATTTTAAGGAAAGAAAGATTCCCATATATAATAATAGGATTCATGAAGGCTATCTTAGACATCTTGTGGTTCGAAAGACGAAAAAAACTGGCGAAATAGTAATAAACCTAGTCACATCGACACAGTCAAATCTGGACTTAAAGGACTTGGTAGAGATCGTTAAAAATCTACCTTTTGAGGGGAAATTGGTTGGATTTCTACATACCTTTAATGATAATGTTTCAGATACGGTGGTAAGCGATAAAACAGAGATATTATGGGGTCAGGATTACTTTACTGAGGGAATTATGGGACTAAAGTTTAACATATCAGCATTTTCCTTTTTTCAAACGAACTCATTAGGAGCAGAAAAGCTCTATAGCATGGTCATGGATTTCATGGGAAATACAGAGAACAAACTAGTGCTTGACCTATACTGTGGTACAGGAACCATAGGACAAATCGTTGCTAAGAAGGCAAGACAGGTAGTAGCCATAGAGATCGTCGAGGAGGCCATAGAGGCAGCCCAAAAGAATGCCAAGATGAATGAGTTAACGAACTGCAAGTTTATTGCTGGAGATGTACTGAAGATTATTGATGAAATAAAGGAAAAACCGGATATTATTATCCTCGATCCCCCTAGGGTGGGAATACATCCTAAGGCGCTAAAGAAGATATTAGATTATAATGCACCGGAGATTATTTATGTTTCTTGCAACCCAAAATCATTGGCGATGAATTTAAAGGATATGCAGGAAGCAGGATATGGGGTAAAGAAGGTCAAATGCATGGACATGTTCCCACATACACCCCATGTCGAGACGGTGGTAAAACTACAACGCCAGAACCCTTGATTTTACTAGAATTCAAGCACTTTTATGACTTCTTTAGTTTTAGCAAAAACAGCGAAAATTACCCCCAAAAAGACCTAAAAAGGAGTATCAAAATCAAAATTGCAATATGACCTAGTACGTGGGAACACGTCTACCAGTAGTAGATTTTGAGGTTCAAAAATGGCAACATAGGTAGCAAAAAATCCTGAATTCATATGAGTGAATTCAGGATTTTTTAGTGCCTATTAAGATCATGCCTATTAATCATCAATTTCATTTATCTGTACTTTGATTCATCTTCGAGTATTTTTAGCAACATATTAATTGATGAAATTACTGTTTCAACTACGAACTCGGGATTGTCTACTAGATTATGTGCAAAAGAGTTTCTAAAATATCCAAATAAACCTGTGCAGTAGTTCATAAATTCAAGACGTTTTTTTTGATCATCATCAATGATAATTAAGCCACTGTTAGGAGAAAATAGTTTCTTGACAAGGACATCGCCATCAATATTTTGAGGTAAATCAAAATTTTTTACAGCCCTTTCTTTTAAGACTATAAAAGCTTTCCTAATTGCAGAATCGTACTCACAATTAAGAATTAAGTTTTCACATTGCTTTCTCAGTTTGATATCAAGATGAGGAGATGATTTTAGGTCTTCATAATATAATTGTTTGATTGTTGGTAAATCGATGTTTATTATATCGCTTAAATTACTCTCACCGAATGCATATGGATCTTTGATTATAAAACTGATATGTCGTCCAAAGGCAGATATCCTATCAGTTTTTAAATGAGATATAAATCTTCTTAACTCCTCGAATTTACTTTTTAGCAATTCTATTTTAAGTTCTACTTCTTCAAAATCGATATCCTTTTTTTCTACTGTAAGGTTTTTCATTAATGAATGTGCGGTTTTATCAAGTTTATTGAAAATGTCCTCAATCATGTATTCTTTGATAATCATTTACACATCACCTCTCTTTTAATATTATTGGTTTTGGCTACTTATACTAAAGCTATGATAATCTTCTTCTAGGCATTTACCAGAGATTTCGAAACAGTTAAGACCATCTTCTGTAGGTTGTGAATATACAACAATAAACTTTACTTCATGGAGTTCCGATAAACGTGCTATTGCATATAACTGTTCGCTACGTACACCACGCAATTCACAGTTTTTTGATTTACTATAGTACATTTCCTTAAACTTCTTACCAATTTTTTCGGATAAGAAAAGAGGAATTGTGTATACATCTTTAGATGGCATTCCAATATAATTACCTGTATTAATACCATTGTTAATTTCCATTAGTGCCCAAAATGGTTCACCTATTGTATTTTCATCAGGTAAGAAAACATATTCAATTTGCCCAGCAAGAATTTCGTAGAACTTTGGTAAATCTTCTAATACAAGTAGTTTTATTCCTTTCTTTTCTGCAATAACATGGGCTCCTTCTTGGTATCCATTTGCAGATATCATTACGCCTTGCATAGATGCAACAGATTCTAATTTGCCAGCAAAGTCATGAACATAGCTGCGTTTTATTGGAGTAGAATGATTTTTGCACTCGATTGCTACTCTGTGTAATACACCCGCTCTTACAAACTCATAAAAAATATCAAATTCGTTTTTAGTACCATCATTACCAGTGATAACTACATTTTTACTTACTGTTACATTTTTATCTTCAAATCTAATTAAATTAGAATATACATAATGAACAAATTCTTCGAATTCTCTTCCTTTATTACTCATATATAACACTCCTATGCTTTTTAATAGTTTGAAAATAGATTGTAGTACTTCATATTCTATCCCCGTTCTTATCAACAAAATAACCTTCAAACTGACAATCCAGAGCTTTTGCAATCTCTTCTAATTCATTCATAGAGAAGTTATCTCTTTTGAATTTATTTGCCATGTTCTGATTTGTGGTTCCAAGTCTTTTGCTAAGTTCTAAAATCGTTACATTCTTTCTTTTAAGTAAAATCCGGATCTTTTCGCCCATCGTCAATTTCATTAATTATCACCTGCCTAAGTTAAATAATACACCTATTAGTGAACATCTGCAACAATTTTACAGAATGCCTTGCTATATAGAAAAATAAAATAAATGAAACCTTGTTAAAGTTAATCATAAAATGTATTATCACATTATAAAGTGAATATTGGAAAGGAGCAAAAAGATCATGAGTAAAATACTAGCTGTAGCTTCCCAAAAAGGTGGAGTGGCAAAAAGCACGACTTGTAGGAATGTAGCAACGATTTTAGCAAAGGAGGGATATAAGGTTTTGGCAGTAGATACAGATAATCAAGCTTCAATGACTGACTGCTTTGGTATTGAAAAGCCGGAAACACTTGATATTACACTGTACCATTTGATGATGGCTGTTATGAATGAAGATGATCTTCCTCCAAAAGAGAGCTACATACTAAACAGGGATGGAGTGGATGTCATCCCCAGCAGTATTGAAATGTCAGCCATTGAAATGAATTTGGTAAGTACCATGAGTAGGGAATACGTTTTAAAAACAATTACAGAACAGCTTAGAGATGATTACGATTACATCATTGTAGATTCAGCTCCATCTTTAGGCTTAATGACATTAAATGTCTTAGCTGCTTGTGACAGTGTATTAATTCCGGCAACACCGGAGTATTTATCGGTAAAAGGACTAGAGTTATTGCTTCACACTATTATGAAGATAAAGCGGCGAATTAATCCCAGTATTACTTTTGAAGGCATTCTGCTAACGATGTTTGATGAAAGAACCAATCTATCCAAGAATATGATTGAAATGGTGAATGAAGCCTATGGTGAGAATATCAAAGTGTTTGATATTAAAATTCCCAAATCTGTAAAAGTTGGAGAAGCCAATCTTCAAAGTAAATGTATCGTTGATTATATGCCAACGAATAAAGCGGCTATTGCTTATCAGGAACTGACAAAGGAGTTGATTAATAATGGATAAAACAAAAATGAAAAAAGTCGAAACATTTGCCTCAATCTTTGGGGAGGATCATAGTGACGTGCCATCTGAAAAAACAGATGGCACCACGTCATTAAAGCTTGATGATCTCATTCCATTTAGAAATCATCCATTCAAGCTTTATGAAGGGGAACGCTTCAATGATATGGTTGAGAGTATTAAACAATATGGCGTAATTGTTCCCATTGTTGTAAGGAAAGTAGATGATAAATTTGAAATTTTATCTGGGCATAACAGAGTTAATGCGGCTAAAGAAGTCGGTTTAACTGAGATTCCAACGGTAATTAAAGAAGGTCTCACAGAAGAAGAAGCGATTTTGATTGTCACTGAAACAAACTTAATGCAACGTTCTTTTTCGGAACTTGCTCACTCTGAAAGAGCTACAGTTATTTCAACAAGGCATAATGCAATGAAGAGTCAAGGTGTTAGAACTGATTTACTGAATGAAATTGAGAAATTATCTAAAGCCCCTACATTGGCAAGTGAAGAGACTTTTTATCCAATGGATAAAAAGTTAAGGACACATGAGACTATTGGTAACGAATATAATATGTCTCAAGCATCGGTTGCGAGATATCTTCGTATTGATAAGCTAAGTGATGCGATTAAAGACCTGGTTGATGAAGGGAAAATTGCCATGAGAGCAGGGGTAGATCTTTCATATCTCTCGGGGGAAAATCAAGAAATGGTGGAAGCCATTATTTCTGAAAACACCTTTAAAGTAGATATGAAAAAGGCAGCTCTTTTGAGAAAGCATGACAAAGAAGGAAATCTAAACTGGAATACTGCCAAGCAGATTATCAGTGGAGATATTCTTAAAAGCACTGGTAAAGTAAAGCCATTTAAGCTTCAACCGACAATCATTTCTAAATATTTTAATCCAAATGAAGATAAAAAGGCTATTGAAAAAACAATTGATAAAGCTTTGGATTTTTACTTTAGCCAGATAAAAAATCAATCACATGACTTAGAGGAGGGGGAGGAGATGATTGAGTAGACTGACAGAAATCAAGGAAATTTATGATTACATCTTGAAAGAAATCATGCAAGATGAGCAGGCATGGAAAGACTTTCTAACCTTTCACGCAAGGATATATAAGCACAGCTTTAATAATGCCGTACTCATATATGCCCAAAGACCTGAAGCTACATTAGTTGCAGATATGGAAATTTGGAATCGTCGCATTGGCAGATGGATTAACAGGGGCGCTAAGAGTATCGCAGTCTTTGATGATCAAAATGCTTATTTAAAACTGAAATATCTATTTGACATTGAAGACACTCATGGTCAACCACATACCATTCCTAAAGTATGGCAATTAAATGAAGCATTAGAATCACAATTATTACAAAGCTTTAAAGCGAATACCTTGTCAGAATGGATTGCAAGGCGGACCCATGAATCAGTCATAGCTTATGCCTCTGATATTCAACAAGGACTTGAAAAAGAACTGTCTAAGACCAAATTATCGGGACTTCCCATTGAAGGTGTTATAAAGCAATTTATGCGGTCTATTATTGATAGTGTAGAGTATATGACAGCCATTAGATCAGGTATTGAAGAACCTAAGCTAAGTAATTTATGTGCATTTAATACAGTAACAGATTTTGATACGAAAGCATTAACCTTAAGATTAGGCTATTTGACAAGTACCATCTCAGAACAAATTTTAAGAGAAATTGAAAGAGAGATTAAAACCATCAAAAAAGATAAAAGGAGTGTGAATGTCAATGAAACCCGTGGAATTGAGTTACCAGGAAGTACAAGGAATTTATCATCCTCAGATTCAAATATCGAGGGAGGAAAGCTACGACAAGAAGCCACTAGGGAAGTACGGGCAGATGGCGATGAATTACCTGAAAGAGGAACACATCAATCGGTACAATTATCTAGTGACGGAAGGGACGCTACTTCCACTGATGCATCAAGTGAACGAGGAAGCATGGGAGAGGATGGAGAAACTACAAGAGCAGATGTTACAGAAAGAACCGATACAAGACCCGATAAACACTTATCAGAGTTATCTTCACAGGGAGATGATCCGAACGAGAGCGGAGGAAATAGTATTGGAGGAAATCATCTTCAAGGAGAGATAGAAAAGAATTTAGAGCTGCCAGAGCGCAGTTCTTTTTTTGTGGATGTAACGGATGATGAACTGATTGAACAGGTACTATTGAGAGGTTCTGGCTTTCAAGGTGGAAAACAACGGATTGTAGATTTCTTTGCTGAAGAACATACTGCAAAAGAAAAAGCAGACTTTTTAAAAAATGAATATGGTACTGGAGGTGGTTCAGTTACATTCTCTGATGATCTAAGCGGTTTTGAAAATCACGACAGTAAAGGGATTACCATTGATCTTTATAAAACCGAAAAAGAAATTCATTTGTCTTGGGCTAAAGTTGCTTCCGGTATTGATGCCTTAATTGAAAACGGTAAATACTTTGAACCTCGGTATAAAAATGATAATACACCAACAAGAAAGGCAGGCTATCAACCAACGCTATTTGACATTAATTATGCTGAACATGACATTAGATATGAGAACTATAAAAAGCTAATGAAGATTGCCCCTGGTATCTTAAGTGGACGTTATCGCTATATGAAGCTTAGAGCACCAGGCTTTATGGATCTTGTCATTGAAAAACTCTATGAGAATAGAATCTCTCTATCCCATTATTACGAACAAAATGGAGATTTAATGAGTGATCCGGATATGGAACTCATTGTGGACCATAATCAAAAGACATTAACAGCAGCAACCTTTCAGCAAGATAACATGGCAATCTATCATGAAGTATATAAGGGTGACGAATTGGTTAATCCTGATTTAGAAGATGAGTTAAATGATTTTCTCAAAGATTGGTTATCAAATATTGCTAGGCAAAGGCACATTGTTTATAAGGCTTATTATTCAGAGGATATAGACGAGGCAAACGAAGAACCAACTTTTGATGATAATGGTCATGAAATAATTAATGAAGCACCTTCAGAAACGGAAGATTTATTGGACCTAGATCATGATGATCTCCATGAGTATCCATTAGAAGTAGGCATGAAAGTGGATATTGAGGGAAGAAAATTTCAAGTCGAATCCATTGACTATGATAATAGTGCTGTATCTCTTATGGATTTAACCTTTGTTGGTCAAACTGGATATCCGATCTTTCGAAAAGAAAGTGTTGAATTTGTTTTAGATTATCTTCCCGATGAGAAACCACTGACGGAAGAAGAAAAGTGGGGCATTGTATCCATTGGCCCAGTAAAGGATGAAAATCAAAAAAAGGAACAATCTACAAAAATCAACTATCAATTTTCACCTGAAGATGAAATTGGTATTGGTGGGCTAAAAACAAAATTCAGAGCCAATATTGAAGCAATTAAAACGTTGAAAGTTATTGAAGCAGAAAACCGAATGGCCACTGACAAAGAACAGTCTATCTTAGCCAGATATGTTGGTTGGGGTGGTATGCCTCAAGCTTTTGATATAGGGGCAAGTGGTTGGAGCAATGAATACGGTGAACTTAAAAAACTGTTATCACAAGAAGAATATGATAGTGCAAAAGCCTCAACACCGAATGCCCACTATACATCCTCGGTTGTCATTCAAAGCATTTATCAGGCACTTGATCAGTTTGGTTTTAAAAAAGGTAACATCTTGGAACCTTCCGTAGGCGTTGGTAATTTCTTTTCACACCTTCCTGACTCTATGCATAATTCAAAACTCTTTGGTGTTGAACTAGATGATGTATCAGGACGTATTGCAAGGCAGCTCTATCAGAAAGCGCAGATCCAAGTTAAAGGCTATGAAGAAACACAGTTTGAAGATAATTTCTTTGATGTAGCCATTGGCAATGTCCCTTTTGGTAATTACAAAGTATATGACAGACTTTATGATAAGCATAATTTCATGATCCATGATTATTTCTTCGCAAAAACCCTAGATAAAGTGCGTCCAGGTGGTGTCATTGCCTTTGTTACCAGTAAGGGAACCATGGATAAAAAGGATCAAGCTGTTAGGAAATATATTTCTGAGAGAGCTGAGTTAATTGGTGCTATACGGTTACCTAATACTGCATTTAAAGACAATGCCAATACCGATGTAACAGCAGATATTCTTTTCCTTAAAAAAAGAGAACGCAGGTCGGTGGAAATACCAACGTGGTTATCGGTTGAAAATAATGAAAATGGGGTCCCCGTCAATCAGTATTTCATTGACCATCCCCATAGTATGCTTGGTGAGATGGTATTTGATGAAAGGATGTTTGGTAGAGATAGCCGTTATACGACGTGTGTGAATACAGACAGTAACTTTAATCTAGAAGAAGCACTATCAGAAGCTGTGTCTCATCTGGAAGCTGAAATTGGTTATTACGAGCAGGCGAAAAGAGAGGACAGCAATGACATACCCGCTGATCCTAAGTACAAGAACTACTGTTATGCCTTTATTGATGACAAACTTTATTACCGTGAAAATTCTATTATGAGAAGGATGGATTATACCGGTAAAACCCTTGAGCGGATTCAAGGTATGATGGCGATTCAGGAGATAACAAGAGAAATAATTACACTTCAAACGGAAGGCTGCACTAAAGAATCCCTTGAAGAAGCTCAGGAGAAGTTAAATAAAATCTATGATGCATTCATTAAAGATTATGGCTATATCACCTCAAGACCTAATGCCAATGCCTTTCGTGATGACAATGACTATCCACTTTTATGTTCTTTAGAAGTGGAGGATGAGGATCATCATGTAACAAAGGCAGATATGTTCACAAAACAGACCATTAAGCCTTATGAATCCATAACGGATGTAGATTCTGCTTTTGAAGCATTAACAGCATCCTTAAATCAAAAAGGCATGGTGGACATTCCATTTATGGCTGAGCTTTATGATGAAGAACCAGAAGTCATCATTAAAGAGCTTAAACAGGATATCTACTTAAACCCTGAAAAGTATGATGAAAATGATGCTTTGAGAGGTTGGGAAACTGCTGATGAATATCTCTCAGGTGATGTAAGGCAAAAGCTTAAATTTGCCAAAGTCTTTGCGGACATGAATTCGAAACTCTTTTCAAAAAATGTTACTGCCCTAGAAAAAGTACAACCCATTGATCTTGAGGCCAGTGATATCGATGTAAGGTTGGGAACCACATGGATTGAACCAGCAGATTATGAACAGTTCATCTATGAGACCTTGAAAACACCGAGATATTATCACAATACCGGTGGCAAAAACGAAATCAAAGTGCATTATAACAATTACAATGCAAGCTTTGGTGTTGAGAACAAAGGATTAGATGGGTATTCAGTTTCAGCAAAAGAAACCTATGGTACATCTAGAATTAATGCTTACTACATCATTGAAGACAGCTTGAATCTTAGAAATTCTACGGTTAAGGATCGTGTTGAAGATGGAGATACCGTCAAATATGTCATCAACAAAAAAGAGACCATGCTGGCGAGAGAAAAACAATCGCTATTAAAACAGGCCTTTAAAGAATGGTTATTTAAAGATCCAGAGAGACGTAAAAAGTATGTGGATTATTATAATCAGCACTATAACAATATCCGCCTTAGAGAATATGATGGTAGTCATTTAAAATTGCCAGGGATGAATCCGGACATTAAATTAAGAGAACACCAAACAGCTGCTATTGCAAGGATTATATATGGTGGCAGTACACTTTTAGCACATTCCGTAGGTGCAGGAAAGACTTTCGAAATGGTTGCCAGCTGTATGGAGCAAAAGCGATTGGGACTGATTAATAAAGCAGTTCTTGTTGTACCAAATCACCTAACTCAGCATATTGGTAGTGAATTTTTAAGGCTTTATCCATCGGCTAATATTTTAGTCACCACAAAGAAAGATTTTCAAAAATCAAAACGAAGACGTTTTGTCAGTCGTATTGCTACAGGAGCTTATGATGCTGTCATTATGGGGCACTCGCAATTTGAGAAAATTCCTGTCTCGAAAGAACGTCAGGAAGAAATGATTCATAGGCAGATCAATGATATCTCTGCTGCCATTGCGGATGCAAAAAGAAGTAATGGTGAAAACTGGAGTATCAAGCAGATGGAAAAGCTTAAGCTCTCACTAACAGCTGAAATCAAACGACTTCATGACAGTCCAAAAGATGATGTAATCAACTTTGAAGAACTTGGAATTGATTGTGTCTATGTAGATGAAGCACATTATTTTAAGAACTGCGCTGTATTTTCAAAGATAAGAAATGTTGCTGGCATATCCAATACACGAAGTAAAAAATCTATGGATATGCTCATGAAAACCCAGTATATCCAAGAAATTAATCAAGGACGTGGGGTTATCTTTGCAACTGGAACACCTATCAGTAATTCCATGACAGAAATGTATGTGATGCAGCGCTATATTCAAAATAAAGAACTAGAAGCAAGAAGCATCCATCACTTTGATGCTTGGGCTGCACAGTTTGGCGAAGTGGTTTCAAGTCTTGAACTAGCACCTGAGGGCACAGGTTATCGCTATAAAAGCAGATTTGCCAAGTTTTCTAACTTGCCAGAGCTCATGACCATATTTAAAAACATGGCAGATGTAAAAACAGCGGACATGCTTAAACTACCTGTCCCAAAATTAAAAGGTGACAGCCACAAGCTTGTTTCAGCGGATACCAGTGATTTTACAAAAGAGATCATGGAAAGTTTTGTTGAAAGAGCAAGTGATATTCGAAATGGAATGGTTGATCCACGGATTGATAACATGCTAAAGATTACCAACGAAGCAAGACTTTTAGGACTTGATCCAAGACTGCTTTATGATGAAGCGCCAAATGAACCAGATAGTAAAGTTAATCAGTGTATTGATAAGGTCTTTGAAGAATATAAGGAGAGTGATGCTTTTAAAGGAACACAAATCATATTTTGCGATGTAGGAACGCCTAATACAGATGGGCGTTTTTCTGTTTATCCCTATATTAAAGATGAGCTGATAAAAAGAGGTATTCCAGAAAATGAAATCTGTTTTATACATGATGCCAACAGTGAAGCTCAAAGAGAAACCTTGTTTGCAGATATGCGTAGTGGCAACAAACGTATTATTATGGGATCAACTGCCAAAATGGGTACAGGAACCAATATTCAAGACCGCTTAATTGCCCTTCATCACTTAGACTGCCCTTGGCGGCCTAGTGACCTGGAGCAGCGGGAAGGAAGAATCTTAAGACAAGGCAATCAAAATGAAGCTGTAAACATTTATAAATATGTCACCAAAGGAACCTTCGACAGCTATTTATGGCAAATTGTTGAAAACAAACAGCGCTTTATCTCACAAATCATGACCAGCAAATCCGTTGCAAGAAATGCTGAGGATATTGATGAAACTGTATTATCGTTTGCAGAAGTCAAAGCACTGGCGACAGGCAATCCTTTGATTAAAGAAAAGATGGATATTGATAATGAAGTCAGTCGTTTAAGCCTTTTGAAGTCTGAACACAACAGCAGAAGGTACGCCATGGAGGATAATTTCACCTACAAATACCCAAAGCTAATTCAACAGGCAAAACAGCGTCTTGAAGGATTGATTAAAGACATCAGCAAGCGTGACATGAATAAGACAGAAGAATTTCATATCAATATTGATGGCAAATTCTTCGATGAAAGGGAAAAAGCCGGAACCTATCTTCAAGTGTTACTATCAAGGATTGAACCGGATAAAGAAACTCATGTGGGTACATTTAATGGGTTTGATCTCTTAATCCTAAAGAACAATTTCTTTGGTCAGCATAAGATGATCCTTCATGCAGAGCAAAAGTACGAAGTTGAATTTGGAGACAGTCCCCACGGTAATATGGTGAGGCTTGAAAACCTTTTAGAAGGCCTTGAAAAGCGCATTGAAAAAACGGAAAGTCAGATTGATGAGTACGAAAGAAATATGAGCCAGTCCAAGGAAGAATGGGAGAAACCATTTATGTATGAGGAAGAGTTAGCACTGAAGCTAAAGCGGCAATTCGAGCTGAACGCTGAACTGGACATGGATAAAGGAGATGATGGGCTAGTAGTGAGTGAAGATGATTTTAATGAAGATGCGATAGTTGAAGATGACGAAGAAATGACAGTTTAGCAGGGGGCAACCCCTGCTTTTTAAATGGAAGGAGTTGAATTTAATGACTAGACAAATGATTCAAAATGCCAAACAAGAAAACGTCATTGAGTTGATGTGTGAGGTGCTGGAGCTTTCGGAAAGCTCAGAAAAGAAAGTAGCTAATGCAGTAGAAAAGTTAGGGATTCAGGCATTCTTTACAAGTATTGATGCTTTGGATATTGATGAAGCTGAAAAAGACAGAATTAAAGCTCTTAAAGAAGTTATTGAAGCTAAAGCTAAATCATTAGAAGCATTGGAAGGGGGACAGTGAGATGGCAACAAAAGCAAAATACTCAGATAGTTTTTTTCAAAGCTTAAATAAACTGACCGGTATTCCAATGAGTAAATTAAAAAGTTATGCAAAAGAAAATAACCCCTTTAATATCTTGGAACATCCTGGCGTTGTTGAACCTAATGACAGACAGCTTGAAAAGATCAACAAGCTAAATGAATTCATTGCATCCTATAATGTGCTTAAACTCGATCAGGAAAGCGAGAAAATCACCTTTAAATCCCCTAATGATTCAGGGAAATACTTCGCTTCATTGCTTGGTGGCGTAAAAGATAAGGAAAGGTTCTTAGTAGCCTTTTTAGATAACAGCAATAGCATTATTGAGCTTAGAACAGTGTCACAAGGCACTACCAATATGGCAGTCGTATATCCAAGAGACATCCTCAAAATGGCTCTTGCAAATGATTGTAGTAGCATTATTCTTTCTCACAATCATCCCGGCGGTAGCTTAAGGGCTTCTAAAGAAGATGTGGCTTTAACCCAGAGGATCGTGGATATCTTTAGACCCTTAGACATTAGAGTTTTAGACCATATTATTGTCGGGGGATATAGCTTCAGTTCTATGGCTGAAAATGGAGTGCTACCAAGCAATAAGATGGATGTTGCAAATTATGATCCAATTGAATTGACAGCAGCTGAAGAAGAGCAGGCTGAATATATTTCAGTGGATGAAGAATTGGAATTGTAGGAGGGATAATCAATGAATAAAGGTAGAACAGAACGAATTCGTGAAAATAACGGTGAAACCATTACATGGATTCTAGGGGTAACAGGTGAAGCAAAGGAAAAGATTAAAAGCTATATTTTAGAGCAGGGCATTAAAACTTTTTTACTACACTATAATCAACTTGAACTTGCCACAGAAGAACATGAGAAAATTGGTGTATTAAAGCGTGTAATACAAACCTTTGACGGAGATATCGAAACAATAAACTTTGGTGATATGGATGAGGGGTGTTAAGCTTTGAAACGATTTATAGAAGCTGAAATAAATGAAGCGAACAGTATCAACCTGATTGCATATGCTGAACAAATAGGTCTTAATCTCAAGAAAGTGGGTAATTCCTATAAAGTCAAAGATTATGGTGGACTTTATATCGATGCAACCGGTACTAAATGGAATTGGTTTTCTAAAGATGCAGGCGGTGGTCCTATTCAATTTGTTATGGAAATGGAAGGCAAGAACTGGGTAGATGCAGTTTATACACTTCTTGGTACAGAAAAAAGTAACTTTACACCAAGACCTAAACCGATTCATGACGAAAAAGGACCCTTTGTATTGCCGGATAAAAATGATACCTATAAACATGTCATTGCCTATCTCATACAATCAAGAGGTATTGATAAAGAAGTTGTTTACGATTTTATCAGTCAAGACAAGCTTTATGAGAATACCCATAGAAGCTGTGTCTTTGTAGGCTATGATGAAAAACATGAAGCGAAATACGCCAGTGTACGCAGTACCAATACTAGGGGGAATTCTTATCGGGGAGATGTAAAAAATTCTGATAAGGCATTTCCTTTTTCTTATGAAGGAACCAGTACAACAGTATGTGTCTTTGAATCACCCATTGATCTAATGAGTTATTTAACTTTGCTCCAATATCATGGAATTGAATCTTTTGAACATCATATGGTTTCACTTGGAGGTGTAGCCGATCGAGCGTTAGATTATTACTTAAAACTGCATCCAGAAATCAATAGAATTATGCTCTGCCTCGACAATGACGAAGCAGGGCATTTTGCTTGTCAGCAGTTTAATGAGAAGTACCATGAGAATTACAAGCTTCTAAGGCATAGCCCAACAGGTAAGGATTTTAATGAAGATTTACTAACTATAAAAAGCAATCTACAGCAAAGTCAAGCAAGAGAACCAGCAATAAGTTATGAAACAGAAAGGGATATTGAAGAAGAAATGGAGTTGTGAAAGGAGGCAGCTAATGTATTTTTTAAATGAAGATCATGCCCATAATTTTCAAAACATGATACTAAAAGATCAAACACATCCAAGTGATTTGGAGAGGATGTCACTCTTTTATATTATTGGTGGAAACGAAGATTTATTTATGAAGCGTCAGAATATCTACGATTTCACGAATCATGAAATCAATCCGGAAGTGCTATCAACTGGCCAAGTAGATTTGTGTTCTAGTAGTAAAGCATTAGTCAGACTTGCATATAATCTTTTTAATGGTTATGAAGATAAGTACACCACGCCAAGAGATTTGTTTTATAATCTTGACCGTAAAAACTTCTTGGTTGCAAAAGGTGGAATTGATATGCGTTTTAATGGGGATATTGAAAAGCAAATTTCTAGGGAATTGGATGAAGAAATGGAGATTGAGTTTATTTGACTTTTATTTTCAATACCCCAAAGACCGAATAAGAAAGCTCTGCTTTCATGAGGGCAAGCTTCCACAATGTATGACATTGTGCTTGATGGGAGTTTCCCATACCCTATAAATACTTGGGACTTTGTCCCAAACCCTAAAAATGCATTTTTCGAAAATACATGATTTCAGATTTATCGAGTACAAAGTGTGCAATTTTTAGGGTAATGCGGAGTGATGGGTGCAGTTAAAAATAATCAAATAGTTTAAGAATGAGTTATAATTACAACCATATAAAAATCGGTATGTTGACAAAAAACATGTTATTTAGTAGTATGGTCTTAATTAAATATGATAAAAGTTTTCTAGGGTTCCGTAGCATTTGCTAGCAGGTCCGAGAGAAAACGCACAGAAATGTGTACACGGAAGGATAAAAGCCTGGGAGATATATTATTATATTTCCTAGGTTTTTTTGTTTTTATTAGGACGATAATATATCTCCATAGCTAGAAAGGAGGTTACTATGCACTGGTTCTATCTGTTTTTAGCGGGTATATCAGAGATTGTATGGGCTGTTGGAATCAAATATACAAATGGGTTTACGAAACTATTACCAAGTGTTCTATCGATATTGTTTATGCTATTGAGCGTGTATTTTCTTGCTTTATCATCTGAGAAAATACCATTAAGTACTGCTTATGCAATGTGGACTGGCATTGGCACTATAGGAACGGTTTTCTTAAGTGTTCTGTTGTTTGGAGAAGTGATTTCAGGGTTCAGACTGGCAAGTATATTTTGTATTGTATTTGGTATTATAGGTTTAAAAATGTGTAGTTAAATGGAGGTTTTTTATGAGAAAATTTATAATTGATGATTCATTTTGGGAGCTATTCCCTCAAGCTAAAATAGGTATTGTAATTGCAGAAAATATTCACAATATTTACGATCACAAACAAGTATACTCGGATATGCTAACTGATGCACAAAATCAAGCTATAAAGCACCTAGAATCTGATACATTAAGTGAGAACAGAGTAATTAAAGTGTGGAGAGATGCATTTCAGAAGTTTAAGACAAAAAAAGGTGCACGTTCTTCAATAGAAGCTTTATTAAAAAGGGCTAGCAAAGGTAATGTAGTTGGCAATATAAATCCACTTGTTGACATATATAATTCTTGCTCACTGATATATGCACTTCCTAATGGTGGAGAGGATATTGACAAGTTTGAGGGTGACGTAAGACTTACTTTTGCTGAGGGTACTGAAGAATTCGTAACACTTGGTAGTGAAAAGAATGAATCACCGTTACCAGATGAATTAGTTTACAAAGATAATGCAGGTGTGATTTGCAGGTGTTGGAACTGGCGAGAAGCAGTTCGAACAATGCTAACAGAAGATACTAAAAGTGCTTTTCTATGCATTGAATCAGTAGATTCTGATAGAGATGATGATTTCAATTCAGCACTAGACTATTTACAAGACAATGTTACACAGAAACTTGATGGTGAGTGTAGGGTGTTTGTCTTAGATGTCGAAAATCGAAGTATTGAGTATTGATGAAATGAAAGGAGACACTATGAACTTGTTTAAGTATAAAGATATTTATGTAGAGGATGGCAAGAATGTTTTAGAGGTAAATGTTCTTCCTGAGAAATATTGCAATTTTGATTGTATATTTTGTCCTATTGGCAGGTCAAGCAACAAAACAGATGAGGTACAAAAGTTTGACAACTTAAAAGAATGTATTTCGGAGTTAGAGCAAAAAATTGAGTCTACATCACCTGATATGGTATTTATAAACTCAGCTGGTGAGGCACTCGTTCATTCTGGTATTGATGAGATTGTCAAATCTATTAAATCAAAGGGTATCTTAGTAAAGCTATTGTCTAATGGGTATTTGCTGAATGATGCAAAACTTAGAGCAATTGCGAAAAAATGTGATGAAGTCATCGGGGAGATAAAAGTTGTAAATGAAGTAGATTTTCAAAAGCTGCAGCGACCGATAAATGGTTATACTTTGGAAGACCACGTTTTTAATATGGTGATGTTCAACGATACCTTTAAAGGCAAATTCATATTAGAGATGACAATTATTAAAGGGTACAATGATACCGATGAAGCTGTTGAGAAAATGGCAAAAATGATAAAAATGATTAAGCCTGATGAGGTTATTGTTGTAACGATGGATGGGATATTTGAGAAGAAGTTAGGTGTTTCAGAGGAAGTATTAAGAAATATTAAGAGTAAGTTGAGAATATACTAAGTACTTCTATACAAATTGAAAGGTAAAAGTGCTGTTTGTTATTTCTTGTATTTGAAAATTGAATAAACTGAATTGTAAGAAATTAAAGCTCAAGGTATTAAATATACTTTGAGTTTTTTCATGGAAAGAAGTGATGCTATGAATAAGACCAGGCGAATCAACTTAAGAGTTACAGAAAAAGAATATCAAAAGATTGTAGGTAAAGCTAAAAAAGCAAATCTTAGCATTAGCAGATATGTCTCTCTGTCCGCACTGGACAAGGAGATTATTTTTTTTGACGATATTAAAAGAATGAATCATGAATTATCCAAAATCGGAAATAACTTAAATCAGTTAACTGTATTAGCTCACCAAGGAAAAATTAAAGAAGTAAATCTAACGAAAACCAGAGAAGCATTCACCGGTTTATGGGATGAGTTATGCAAATTAGTGAAACGGAAGGGGTGAAACACATGAAATATCACATTTACCAGTACGGACCCGGATGCAAATGGATGGATAATCTGCAGGAAGCTGCTGAGTATTTTAAACAATTGTCGGATGACGGTAGATATACGGCTATTGGGATTACTGAAGGAGCATATGCAGTTGATGTTGTAATTAAGGGACAATACGCTAAAGGACAAGACTTTCTAATATCACAAGACATTAGGCAATCAAAACTTTTTGAAGAAAAACCGGAAAAGATGATTGGTGCATTATCGAATCTATATGAAGCTGTAGGTGTTAAAGCAGAAATTAGTCAAAAGATGATTGAAGACTTAAAGGATTTAGCCAATGAATTAGATCAACAGTTAGACGAGATGTAGAGCTTATGGCTGTTATTGAATTTATTAACGGGAAAAACAATACCCTAGCAGCGCTCAAAAGAGTTCTTAAATATATTATCAATCCGGCTAAAACAGAAGAGAATCTTAAAGGTGGTCATAACTGTGACGTTAATACGGCTTATAACGACTTCTTTATGATAAAAGAACTCAACAGTAAAACAAAAGGAAGACAATATATCCACTTTACTCAGAGCTTTGCACCATATGATAAGGTGACTCCTGAAATCGTCAAACAGATTGCTGATGAGCTGGTTCAAATGGAAGCATTTAAAGGTTTTCAGGTTGCTTATGCAGTCCATACAGATAGAGACCATCTTCACACGCATTTTGTTGTAAATACTGTTAATAAGGAGACAGGACATAAATGGAAACAAAGTGCTGAGCAGCTTCAAATGATGAAAGATTATTCTGATGAAATTTGCAAAAAATACGGATTAATTATTACCCAGGGCAAATCAGGCGGTCATGTGAATCGGGGTGAATATCGTTCTAAAGAAAAAGGTCATAGTTGGAAGTATGAACTCTATTTAGCTGTGAAAAAAGTGAAATGGATTGCCAGAAGCGAAGAAGAGTTCATAGCTAATATGAACGCATTAGGCTATCAAGTAGATTGGAGTGATACTAGAAAATATATTACTTTTACAAATCAGGAGGGCAAAAAATGCAGAAACAGAAAGCTTTATCCCCCAGAGCATTTTACGAAGGAAGCATTGCTAAAAGCCTTTGAATTAAACAGTCAAAGAATGGATGCAAAACTTTCTCAAAGTAAAATGGAAATGCTTTTATCGGCAGTACAACTTGTCAAAATGGATGATCCATTAGATACCGGTAAGAACTATCCATTATCAACACTGGAAGGGGAAGCACTCAAAGAAAAAATTGAAGAAACAAAGAAAGGAAAAGGTCTTAACTGGGACAAAGAAAGTGAAAATAGTATGTAGAAAGGTGGACGATTGAATGACAAAATTAATGGAACTCTACAATCAACTCAAACCATTGCAGGCAGATGGATTAAAAGATGGCTATCGTAAAATTTTAGAACATGATGGGCATGTTTTAGCTATGGGTAAAATGCAGGAAGGCTTTGAATTTGTGACTTGGCGATATACCTATGATGGTAACTCCGTTACATTGGGGCATTATTTAACAAGTCTTGAAGCTGCAAAAGAAGATTTTGCTAAACGAGCAGGACTTATTAATGCCAATCGGATGTTTGGCGAAACAGATTTAAAATTAATCCATTCAAGCCTAGTGAATTATGTAGGGCTTAATGGCAATTTGAATTATAAGGACGAAAAAGCCATCGGTTCGATTCTTGAAAAAATAGAATTGATTGTCCCGGAGATTCTACGCCATGAGAAGCTTGAAGACCTCGAAATGGTTGCTGATGACGGGATAGAACTGTGAGGTGATGTGAAAGATGAAGTATAAACAACTGAAGCTGATGATATCAGCACTAATATTTCTTGTAGGTTTATGGATGAATATTTATTTTTCCACGAACCTACATTTTTTATTGTCAGGAAAAATGAAGGTGTTATCTTTTATCCCAATAAAATCATGTTTTGAAAGTATGGCGGCAAGTGGTCAACATTTGTCACTATTTCTTTATTTACAAGGCTTTATCCTTCTGTGCTCTATTTATTTCTATCTGGCAAATATGAAGCCCTATCAATCAGATTTAGAAGCAATTACTCCTGATATAGCAACGCCGGTTAGAGCAGGACAAATGCAATTTGGATCAGCTAGATGGCTCACAGAAGAAGAAAAAAACAAAGGGTTTAAATCTATAAAGCTTAGAAGAAACGAACTAAAAATATTAATGGAAAGGATCAGGCAGGATGAAGAAAAAGAATACTGTTCAAAAAAAGAAAACTTATCCCAAGGAGAAACCCTTCAAAGACTATCAGAAAGAAGTAATGAAAAGTCAAATGAAAAAGACTTACCAGAAACCGATACGCAGGAATATCCGTTACCCAAGCTAAACCAAGGTGGTATCGTTGTTGGCTTTCATAAAGAGGGTGATACTGAAAAGATATTCTATATTGATGAGGATACCCATAGTCTCTGTATTGGTGCAACACGATCAGGAAAAACAAGGTCTGTAGTGCTTCAATCTGTTGGACTACTGGGACTTTCAGCTGAAAGCTTAGTTATTAGTGATCCAAAAGGTGAAATCTTCACTTATACCTATCCCTATTTTGAAGCTCTTGGTTATGAAGTGATTTGCATTGATTTTAAAAACCCTCTAAAGAGTGATCGGTATAACTTCTTACAGCCGGTCATTGATGCCATTGATGAAAATGATATTCCTAAAGCAGTTGATGCCACATGGGATTTAACAGCTGCCCTTGTACCGGAAAATAGCCATAATGAAAAAATATGGACCAATGGAGAAGCCAGTATTATTGCAAGTGCCATTATGGCAGTCGTTTATGACAATCGCAATGGTAAAGACAGAAGATATCAGAACATGAGCAATGTTTATTTCTTCATCAGTGAGATGTGCAAAGTGGTGGATGGGACAATGCCTATCATCAAATACATGAAGAACATGCCTGCACATCATCCGGCAAAAGCATTACTTGCCATAAGTGAAGTTGCTCCAAGCAAAACTAGGGGATCATTTTATACTTCAGCACTGACAACATTAAGGCTGTTTACAAACCCACTCATTCATTCTATGTCAGAAGTCAGTGACTTTGACTTAAGGAAAATGGGAACAGACAAGCAGGTACTGTTTATTGTTCTTCCTGATGAAAAGACAACTTATTATAGTTTAGCAAGTCTCTTTGTTAATCAATGCTATATGCAACTTGTTAAAAATGCAGATGAGAGAGGTGGACGATTAAAAAGACGAGTTAACTTCATGCTTGAAGAGTTCGGTAACTTTGTTAAAATCCCCGATTTTGCAAATAAGCTGACTGTTGGTGGGGGTAGAGGCATTCGCTTTAATTTATTCCTTCAAAGTTTTATGCAATTAGATGAGAAGTATGGTAAAGAAGTCGCTGGAACGATTAAATCTAACTGTGAAACTTGGCTTTATCTTCAGGCAGATGATTTGGGAACTTTGGATGAAATATCCAAGAAGCTGGGGAATTACACTGTATCTACCTATTCTTTAAGTTCATCTCATGGTAAATATTCTAATCCATCAAGTTCCCATAGCGTTAATCTGACCCACCGAGCCTTATTAACGGTGGATGAGATCAGACGAATCAATAGACCATATACATTAATCACTTCGAGAAATCACCCGGCAATGATGCAAATGCCAGATTTATCGGAGTGGTTTTTTAATACCCTCTTTGGACTTGGAGACAAAGAACATAACAGAAAGGTGCGTGAAAAAAGAGAAGGAAAACGAGATCAGAGAAAATCTCCTAATGCCATTGATACATGGAACATTTGGGAGTATTACACCCAAGAAGAAAAATCGAATTTTGTTTATAAGCGAAATATGAAAGGCGGTGAACAAGGTGAAACTTAAACCACTAAAAATGAAAGCAAGGAATCTTTTAAAGACGATCTTTGGAACACTGGTCGTGATGCTGATGTCAACGGTTCCAGTTATGGCAGATACGGTTCAGGATAGTCAAATTGTCAAAGGGACTGAAAAATTGATTCAAGACGTAACGACATGGCTAATGGTTTTAGCACCGATTGTCGGTGTTTTGCTGATTATTTATTTCTTCATTAGAAGAAGTGCAGCAGATGAAATCGATCAGAAGAAATGGAACAATCGTATTGTTACTGTAATTGTTTCTGTTATTGGAGCAGTTCTAGCCTCAGCAACACTTAATCTAATTATTGGTTACTACGTTTAATCATGGGCATGCCCCGATTAAAAATAAAAAACAAATTTAAAGTTACGGAGGTAATGAAATGAGAAAATTAATGAACAAAGCACAAATGGAAATGGTAAAAGTAATGGTTAAAGGAAGAGCTATTTTTGCGGGAAATAGCGGTGAAGGCATGGTTGATTCGGCAGTCAAAATTTTAATTTCAATCGTCATTGGAGCCTTGCTATTAGCAGGTTTGTATGCTCTTTTCGGTGACGTAATTCTACCTACTTTACAAGAACGTATTGAAGAAATGTTTAACTTTGCAGGATAAAAGGAGAGAGATGACAATGAATAAAAATAAAAGGCAGTGGTTAAGTTTTATTATAGTTTTAAGTATATTACTATCCAACATTTCCGGTTCAGTTTATGCAACGGAAAGTTTTTTCGCTGACTCAAAAGGGCATTGGGCAGAGGACGTCATTAATCGACTAACAGAAAAAGGTATCATTCATGGATATCCGGATGGGCTGTGTCATCCGGATTCAATGATTACAAGAGCAGAGTTCTCTGCTCTTGTTGCACGAGTAACTGATATTCAGCCGAAGGAAAAAGAAGTTGCTTTTACGGACTTTGAAGACATCCAAGGAAATTTTGCTCAAGAAGACATTGAAAAGCTTGTCGAGGCAGGGATTATCCTTCAAGAAGAATATGGGCAGTACTATTATCCAAATACGCCGATTACTCGAATAGAAATCATAAGAATGATGGTTCGATCCATTTATGAACATTCTCATGAGGAAAATTTCACAGAGGATGTAAACTTTACAGATATAGCTGGTTTATCTAAAGAAGACCTAGAATATATTAATCACGGTAAACAACATGGAATTATTTCAGGATATCCGGATGGAACGGTTCGAACGGAGGGAAAAGCTACTCGTGCAGAAGCCTTTTCTATGCTTGATCGGTTGTTTAAAATCAAGGATGAGATGGAGCAGGTACAGGAGGAAGCGACGGATGAGGTAGAGTTTATTGATGAAACTAAAGAGCATGAGCAGACATCGGGGCATCGTCCATCACGTGTTCCTGCACCACAGTATCACTTTGAAATTCCTAAAACGGCGTATGTAGATGAGGAAATAAGCATTGTGCCAGAGAGTCGTTATGTCAAATCTGTTACATGGACGGTTAGCAAAAATAATATTCCTATCGAACTTAACGCAGCTTTCGAAGGAGAGTTAACAGCCGATGGTGGTTTGGTTAAAATCAAATCCATGGGCAGCTATACACTGACGGCAACAGCGATGAATAGTCGAGGAAGAATGGTAACCCATGAGCAGACAATAACAGTCTATCCTAATATAACAACAGAATTAGAATTACTAGAAAAAGCGCATACGGATACATCGGTTATTGTTGATCTGATAACAGAAAATCTAGGGGAAAAAAATGTTGAGTGGTCGATTAAACGAGATGATAAAGTCATTGAGATGGACTCAGCTTTTACTGGAGAATTGTCAAATGAAGGTGGTATTGTACAATTCAAAAGTCAAGGGACTTATGAATTGATAGCGACTATTGAAGATGAATTGGGAAAGGTTATTACTGCATCGGATACAATCAACATTTATCCTATAGCCAATATTAACCTAGAGATGGAATCAATTACACATACAGATAGACCAATCACCATCAAAGCGGAAACAGAAAATACAGGAGATATGGAGCTTCAATGGACTCTGACACGAAATGGTGAGGATGTTCCAATTGTTGATTTTATTGAGGGTGAAATTACTGTAGAAATACAAAGGATTCGTTTTAAAGAAAAAGGCGTCTATAACTTAACTGTTTCGGCTACCGATGAAACCGGTCGAGTCTTTACAGATAGTACTTCCGTTATGGTATATCCTGTAGGCTCTGCCGGTTTTTATTTGCCTGAACTATTTCATACAGATGATACGGTAAACGTTGAAGCGACTTTTAATGAAATTGGAGAACATCATGCAGATTGGACGTTACTTAAAGATGGAGAACCAGTCGAGCTTTCCAAAGTTGCAATCGGACAATTAACGAATCAAGGTGGTGAATTAGGTTTTACACATAAAGGGAAGTACATTTTAAAAGCGTCTTTCACTGATGATGGTGGAAGAAGCTATAGTTATGAGCAAACATTCAAGGTATATCCGGTACCTACCATAACGTATTCACTCCCTGAATACGCTCATACGGATACAGACATAAAGGTAGATGTAAGTAGTACCGAGATCAATGACTTGACCGTTGAGTGGTTGATTGATAATACGTTTGGATTTCAAGATTGGTCTACTTATGTTGATGGCACACTCAATAATGATGGAGGAACCATTCAATTTAAAAGAGCAGGCATCTATGAACTGGTCGCACGAATAATTGATGAAACTGGTCGTATATTTTTATTTGAACCAGGAGATAGGACAGAGGTGTTACCGGTCTTAAATATCGATTTTGAGCTTCCTAAATTTGCCTATACGGATAGCACGATGGATATAAGAACACATGGTAACAACAGCGTTCTTCCTGTTGAATGGAAGATAACAAAAGATGGCGAAGAAATTTCTATGAACAAAGCCATTTTGGGTGAACTGAATGCTTATGGTGGTAGAATAACCTTACTTAATGCGGGAGACTATGTTTTAACGGCAACGATAACAGATTTTCTTGGTCGAAGTTTTTCCCATAGTCAAGAAATAAGTATCCATCCGGTTATTCAGTATATGTTTACGATGCCTGAATCCATACATTTCGGAAAGACATTTGAGGTGGAAACGAGATCGTTAAACCTTGATGAAAATCAAGTGAAATGGACATTAGAAAAAACTGAAGAACCAGTTGAGTTTGAAGGAGAACTCGCAACTGATGGAGGAGAAATAGCAATCCGAGATACCGGAGAATTTGTTCTTACAGCGACGATTATTGACCCTTACGGTCGACTATATCAATCATCTGAGGGGATTGAAGTGACGAACACAGCACCGGAAGTCACTTTATCAGCAGTACCAACTCGAACAGCTAAGGAAGGAAAATTCTTCGTCAACATTGAAGTCGAAGCAACAGATCCTGATGATGATGAAACAACACTAGAATATGAAGGAAGAGCGCCAAACGATTACTACGAAGTTGGCACCCATACGATACAAGTACGTGCAAAAGATGAGGCTGGCTTCTATTCTCCATGGCTAGAAAAGAGCTTTTCTGTAGTAAATGCAGCGCCAACGGTAACATTATCTGCAATACCAACACCAACAAGAACCACTAAAGATGGTAAGTTCTTGGTTAATAT
>JUEG02001262.1_pt1 | contig 26770 bp, 23 predicted proteins | sample 432341 | NCBI WGS metagenome assembly JUEG02 (sample SAMN02953476, study PRJNA257561) | rock porewater metagenome | biome: terrestrial; feature: Opalinus Clay rock; material: porewater; isolation source: Opalinus Clay rock BIC-A1 borehole | place: Switzerland: Mt Terri URL, St-Ursanne ... | reverse complement strand
TGTGGCGAAAAGCTCGTCCGCTTTTCGTATACACGAACACGGAAGTTAAGACCTCCAGGGCCAAGGATACTTGGGGCATAGCCCCTGGGAAAGTAGGTCATCGCCAGGTAAACAAGCGACGGACTATCTCGTTAGAGATAATCCGTCGCTTGTTTTTAATACAGTGATTGTATGTAGGAATCTGGGAGTCGGGGTTCCACCCGTTCGATCCACACTGCAGGAGTATGCGTTATAGGTCGCAGTGTGGCGAAAAGCTCCCCTTCGCCACGAAGTCTTTCTTTGGGGTGGGTGGCTCGGCGATACTCTCCACTGGAGACTATCGTGCTTTTCGTATACCGAACACGGAAGTTAAGAATCCACACTGCAGGAGCGTGCGTTACAAGTCGCAGTGTGCGAAAGGCTCGTCCGCCTTTCGTTCCAGGGCCAAGGATACTTGGGGCATAGCCCCTGGGAAAGTAGGATCCAAACGGCAGGAGAATTCGTCACGGGACGCCGTTTGGCGAAAGTCTCCACTGGAGACTTTCGTATCGCCAGGTAATAAGCGAAAAACTACCTTTAATGAGGTAGTTTTTCTATGTCTAATCATACTTTAAATTGAGGTATCTTGGGCACGGGGTTCCACCCGTTCGGGATCCACACTGCTGGAGAGTGCTTTATATGTCGCAGTGTGGCGAAAAGCTCGTTCCTTCGCCATGAAGTGTTCCTTTGGGGCGGGTGGCTCGGCGATACTCTCCACTGGAGACTATCGTGCTTTTCGTCACATTGCAGGAGATTGGGTTATGAGTCGCAATGTGGCGAAAGTCTCATCCGACTTTCGTCACACTGCAGGAGTATGCGTTATAAGTCGCAGTGTGGCTAAAGGCTCGTTCCTTCGCCACGAAGTGTTCCTTTGGGCCAGGTAACAACAAGGAGACAATATTGGACTAATAATTAGATTATTTATAAAATTTTGTAATTGACCACCCAAACTATTACTGGTAAAATTAGGTCACATTTTAAAGGACTACTAACTTTTTCAAGGTAATCAAAGTAATACTGGACGATTGGTCAGTATGGCTTGTAGTAAGGCAACTGCCTTCAATAAATATTGCAAAAGAGTAATGAGTCTGGATATAGAAAGAGGTGAAAACGTATAGATAAAGATTATTGTTAAAGGAGGAACTTAAAGTGAAGGTCAAAAATGTAATGCTTTGTAACCCTAGAACAGTTAAATTTAATCAAAGTCTTGCTGATGCAAGCAGAATTTATCTAGAGAACGATGTTAACTGTGCACCTGTTGAGGGGGAAAACGGAGACATTGTGGGTATTATTACGATTTCGAAGGTATTAAGCTCCTTTTTGTCTGGTTGTTCTCCAGGAGAAAAAATAGATCAATTCATGGATGATCCACCAGCTAAAGTATCAGAGAACTCAGACTTCAATGAACTGTCAAAGATCTGTACTCAGGATATGGAACGTATGCTTGTTTTAGATCATAACGATAAGTTAACTGGAATCCTATCCCGAATAGAGCTGATTAAGAAGGTTAATTTGGCTTGGGAAGAAACTAGAAATGAACTTAGAGTAGTGTTGCAATCAGTCAGTCATGCTATTATTGCTTTTGACAAAACGGGTGCTATATATCTTTTCAATAAAGGAGCCGAGAATCTCTTAGGAATTAGTAGTCAAGAAGCTATGGAACAGTCCTATGAGGGACTATTACCCGAGTGGGTTTGGAAGGAAGTTATTGCTGACGGTCAAGCACGATTTGGGTTTAAATTAGAAGTTAACAACAAACGGGTGATAGGGAATGCTACACCTATAAATGTAAATGGTATGATAACCGGTTCGGTTGTGGTTTTACAGGATTTATCCGAAATGGAAAACTTAATGTTGAAATTATCGAAGGTCAGAGAACTAAAAGATGAGTTGGATAATATCATTGAGTGTTCCTATGATGGGATGCTGGTTGTTAACACTAAAAGAGAAGTTTTGAGGGTTAATAAAAGCGCATTGCAACATTTTAACATGAACAATACTACTCAGAATTGTCTGCTAAGTGATATTAAGTCTGAAGTTGCAAGCTATCTGGATAAAATGACCATTCAAATAATACAACAGAAGAAGACTCTTACCAAAGGTTATGCTAAGTTCAATGGACAGGAGATTATGATTACGGGTAATCCCCGTTTTGCTCTAGATGGCAAGGTAATTCAGGTGATATTTAATATTAGAGATATGACAGAATTACAACGGCTAAAGCTTGAAGTAGAACAAGCCAAGGAAGAGAGATTACGTTATTCAATTGAGTTACAAGAATTGAGGGGAAAGTTGCTTAAAGAAGACCTAATTACCAAGAGTGTTGAAATGGAGCCTGTCCTTGAGCTAATGGCTCGTGTATCACAAGTCGAGTCGACGGTTTTGATTACCGGAGAATCGGGGGTGGGTAAGGAAGTAGCTGCTAAGAGAATTCACAGGCTAAGCCGAAAGGAGAATGGTCCGTTTATCACTATTAACTGTGGTGCAATACCGGAGAACCTTATGGAGTCGGAGCTTTTTGGTTATGAAAAAGGTGCCTTTACCGGAGCGAATAAAGAGGGCAAAATAGGTTTAATGGAGGCGGCTAATGGTGGGAATGTCTTCCTTGATGAGATCGGAGAACTTCCTTTGAACTTACAAGTTAAGCTTTTAAGAGTTATTCAAGAAAAGGTTATTTACCGTATCGGTGGTATAAAGCCAATAAACCTTGACGTACGCATTATCGCAGCAACTAATCGTAATCTAAAGGAAATGGTTAGAAAAAAAACCTTTCGCGAGGATTTATTTTATCGTTTAAATGTTGTACAAATTGAAATTCCACCTTTGCGTGATCGAAGAGAGGATATTTTACCCTTAAGTGAATATTTTTTGAGTAAGTATTGCACTAAATACAGCAAACAGAAAAAAATTACCCAGCAAGTTTATAAACTATTTGAAACTTATTATTGGCCCGGGAATATTCGTGAGTTGGAAAATGTGATAGAGAGAGCAGTCATTCTGAGCCAAGGTGATTCAATAGAGGTAACCCACTTGCCGGAAAATTTAAATGTAGAGCATTATGGACAAGCGAAGGTCGAGGTTAATGTTCGAGGAATCATTTCATTAAATGAGGGTGTTCAGTTAATGGAAAGGGAATTGTTAAGAAAAGCGTTGGGAACAGAGAAAAGTAGTAGGAAAACAGCCCAACTCTTAGGGATAACTCATACTACGGTGCTGCGGAAAGGTAAACAATATGATCTGCTATAAATAGTGGCACTGCAAGGTTCCGAATGGAACGCGGTAATTCCATTCAGAGAAAAGGAGTCGCTTGGTCAATCCTTAATGCCATTTAATATAAATAAAAGAAGATCGGAACAATTCTGTTCCGATCTTCTTTTATTTATATTTATAATTTTCAGAAAAGTGCCTATTATCGGATCAATGGCAGTTGGCATAAGTATTGCATCTATCATTAATTAAGGAATTGGTCCTCATCCTATTCTAATAATTGCTTTGCTTTAAGAATTTGATGAAAGAAGGGAGCTTATCAAACATGACCAACGAAATCAAGCACATTCGGGCTATGGTCGGTTTCTATCCAAACTGGTGGCACAAGAATTATGGAATTGCCTATGGTAAAAAGTACTATTATGACCCGGATTACCGCATTGAGGTCGCAATGAAACAACAAAAGTTACTCCATGAGCGATTTGGAGATTTAGGGTTAGGTAACCCTGATCCCCAACCAAATCCATTTGTCGATTACGGGATGGCCTTGGTTCCTGAATTATTCGGTGTTGAAACCAAATTTTTTGATGATGCATTGCCGTGGTCAATTCCAGCTAACATGTCCGAAGAAAAAATCGATAGTCTTGTTGTACCAGATATACTGAATACTCATCCTATGACTGAGATCATAAGACAAATGGACTATTTAGAGGAAAAATATGGACGGGTTACAGGAAATATCAATACATGTGGCATTCAGAACTTGGCATTAAAACTGCGTGGTGATGATCTGTACACGGATTTCTATGTGAATCCAGAGTTAGTTCACAAGGTAATGAATATTTGTTTAAACACCATTATTCCATTAGCTAATTATGTAAGAAGCCGTACTGGTACATTAGCATCATCTGTTACCCCTATGGCTCCACCAGAAATGTATATTACTCCGAACTGTACTACTGCGCAAATCTCAAATGAATCCTACGAGGAATTCATTTTACCATATGAAATGAAGCTTGCGGATGCGTTACAACCTTTTGGTATTCATCATTGTGGGTCCGTTGATAATGTTATAGAAGGTTACAGTAAAATTAAGAATATGCAATTCATTGAAGTGGGACCTTTGACAGACCTACGTCGAGTACGTGAACTGATGCCTAATACTTTCATAAACGCTCGGATTTGTCCTGTGCGTATGCTCCAATGTACAGCTGAAGAAATTGAGCAAGATGTTAAACGTCTTGTTGACACTGGCGGGCCTTACGAATTACTCTCCATTGATGCTGTAGGCCTTGATTATGGTACACCTGATGAAAACGTACGGACTATGATAAATACTGCTAAAACCTATAGTGCAGCAAAGATCGCTGAGGGTAAATAGTTCTCAGGAATAGTTTAAATGAGGGGGAAAACATGATGTCAGTATTAGAAGATATCAAAAATTCAATTGTTACTTATAAGCCTGCAAAAACGTCAGAGTTTTGCCAACAAGCCCTAGACGAAGGAATCGATCCAAAGCTAATTTTAAGTGAGGGCCTAATCGCTGGCATGACAGTTATTGGTGAAAAGTTTAAGTTAAATAAGATTTATGTACCAGAAGTTCTGATTGCCGCTAAATGCACTCATGCAGGTCTCCATATATTAAAGCCTATCTTAGCTGCAGCAAAGGCAGTAGCAATAGGGAAAATTGTATTAGGGACAGTTAAAGATGACCTTCACGATATTGGTAAAAACCTTGTGGCTATGATGCTTGAGGGTGCAGGGTTTGAAGTTATTAACTTAGGCGTTAATGTTGATCCAGAGAAATTTATTGAGGCAATCAAAGAATATAAGCCAGAAATAATCGCGATATCAAGCCTAATAACGTCAACGTTACCTAATGTAGAGAGTACCATTCAAGCAATTATAGATTCTGGTTTACGTGATCAGGTTAAGATTATGGTAGGTGGAGCACCAGTAACTGAAGAGTGGGTCTTACAAATTGGTGGTGATGGATTTGGTAAAGATGCTACTGCAGCAGTTGATGCAGCTAAAAAATTAATTGGTGTAGCTTAAGGAGGGAAAATAATGTTTCATACCGAGGTTCGCAGCAAGAATTCAATTGTTACCATCGGTAGGGATTTACCTGCAGTTATCATTGGTGAACGGATCAATCCAACTGGGAAAAAAAAGTTTGGGCAGGCCCTTTTAGCTAAAGACTTCGATTACGTTAGACGTGAGGCATTAGCTCAGGTCGAGCAGGGTGCAGATATGTTAGACGTAAATGTAGGAGTCGCGGGCGTTGATGAGGTAACTATGTTGCCGGAAGTTGTCAAAGTAGTATCTGAAACTGTCAATGTACCTCTGTGTATAGACTCAGCCAATCCCATTGCTTTATCAGCAGCACTACAAGTATATGAAGGAAAGGCCTTAGTTAATTCTGTAACGGGTGAGGAAAAATCCCTGGCGAGCGTTCTGCCAGTGATTAAAGAATATGGGGCAGCTGTTGTTGGCTTACTCATGGATGACACAGGTATTCCAAATGATCCTGAAAAAAGATTAGCTATTGCAATGAAAATTGTTGAACGTGCAGAAAAGCTAGGAATCGAACGTTCTAACATTATCATTGATTGCTTGACTATGACTGTAAGTTCAGACCATAACGCCGCGACTATTACTTTGAAAACTATTCAAAGAGTCGTAGAGGAACTAGGTACTAATATAATTTTAGGAATTAGCAACGTTTCTTTCGGTTTGCCTGATCGAAATAGTATTACTAAAACCATGATTGCTATGGCCTTAAAGGCGGGTTTAACTTGTATAATTATGGATCCAACGGCAGAGGGAATGAGGCGTACGGTTAAAACCTCAGATCTTCTTTTGGGACGAGATGAGTGGTCTATGAATTACTTGGCCGAATATCGACAGTATTCGGAACCACAAGCCTAGTTAAAATGGAAAACTTACTCCCATAAAGGTAATGAAGAAGATCCCCCGATTTGATTGTTATTATTTAAAGTAAGTGGGGACGCAAAATGCAAAAAAACAAAATTATTGCTTGTGAGGTTTTTAAAGAGGAATTACTCAAGGGTTTAGAAATATCCCTAGAGACCTGTATTTTTTTACCTCAGGAATTGCATCGTACCCCGGATCTACTAAAAGTTGAACTGCAAAAGCAGATAGATCTCCTTGATCAACAAGGAGATCTAGACTGCATCTATTTAGGCTATGGTTTGTGTGGCAATGGTGTTGTAGGATTAAAATCCAGCCAGAGTAAAATTATCATCCCTAAGAGTGAAGACTGTATATCTGTTTTACTTGGGCTTCGGCACGCCAGTAAATGTCACGTTAACAGAACTACAAGCTATTTTCTTAGCGCTGGTTGGATTGCCTATGGAAGTGATGGGTGGAAAGAATACCAACGTTGTTTGGAACTATTTGATCATGAAACAGCCTATTGGTGTATCAAAGAAATGATTAAATACTATGAAACATTTATTCTGATCAATAATGGTATGGCTAGCTATCTAAATGATCAAGTTTACGTCCAAAAGATGAGCAAGTTTTTTGGCTTAAACTATGAAGAAGTAGAGGGATCATTGGATTGGCTGGCTAGCATGTTTAAGGATGTAAATTCAGATACTAAAATTTTAGTTGAGCCGGGTATCTCGATTCAAAGTAACATGTTCACCTGCGGAGACTAAAGCACATTGGAGGTGTGAAAGTGTTAATTTTTAAAATAAAGTTTCTACCTCACAACGTAGAAGTTTTTGTTCCTGCAGGTACCAGTGTGGTTGAAGCAGCAGACTTAGCAAAGGTTGACATTGAGCCAACCCCTTGCGGACGGCGTGGGACATGCGGAAAATGTTTAATCCTGTGTCATGATTACTCCGGAATTCCAACAATCGTTGAAAAGGAGAAGATTGACGATACTAAGTTGGATCAGGGCTGGAGGTTAGCCTGTCAAACAGCTATCCTACAAGATATGGTCATTGAAGTACCGGGCCAAACAGAAGGTAAGCTGATAAAAGCATTATTATCAAGACCTAAAACCGCTATTGAAGTTTTACCAACAGTTATAAAGTACTTTCTTAAAGTGGCGCCACCAACGATGACAGATCAACGGGCTGATTGGGATAGAGTTGAAGATCTATTACCTGATCCTGAACTTCAACAGGAACTAGACTTAACTATATTAAGGAAATTACCGGAATTAATGAGAAACAACAACTTTGAACTTACTGTAGTGACCTATAGAGGGAAAGTGATTTCAGTCGAAGCAGGAGATACAGCAACAGTCGGTTATGGGTGTGCTATAGACATTGGAACAACAACGGTAATATGTAGTTTACATGATCTGTTTACTGGACAAGAAATCACAGTTGCATCAGCCTTTAATCCACAGAGAACCTATGGAGCCGATGTGCTTTCTCGTATAGATTTCTCTCAAACTGACGATAACTTAAAAAAACTACAAACTTTAATTATCGATCAAGTTAATACCTTAATCGACCAAGTAATATCCCAATCAGGTATAAACAGGTCAGATATTTATTTGATTAGTGTCGTAGGTAATACAACTATGCAGCACTTGTTTTTGAGACTTCCAGCCAAGTATATTGCCACACCACCTTTCGTCGGCGCTCTTTATGCAGGGCTTAGTTTTGATTCCGTAGATCTAGGTATCAAAATTAATGATAGTGGCAAAGTGACCCTTTTACCCAATGTTGCGGGATATGTAGGAGCTGATATCGTCGCAGGAGTATTGGCTACGAACGCTTATAAGTATGATGCTCCGTGTATCTTAATTGATGTGGGAACTAATGCTGAAATTATCTTAGCGGCTCATGGCATTTTATATGCGTGCTCAGCCGCAGCAGGCCCAGCTTTTGAAGGAGCTAACATTTGCTACGGAATGCGAGCGGAAAAGGGAGCAATCGATCGGGTTTGGCAAGAAGATGGAAAGCTACATTATCATGTGATTGGAGAGGTTCCGGCATTAGGCTTCTGCGGATCAGGTTTAGTGGATGTGATCGCAGTGTTGATAAATATTGGAATTATTGATTTTAGTGGTCGTTTGCTAACCAGTGAAGAAGCAGTTCCGATCGTTGGGGATATATTGGCTGGATGTCTGCAAGAAAATGACGACGGACTTGAATTTGTTATAGTCAAAAACAGCGACTTTCAGAAAGTAAGTCTTACGCAAAGGGATATTCGCCAAGTTCAGTTAGCTAAAGGCGCCATACTGGCTGGAATTCGAATTATGGTCAAGGAGATGAGTATTAAGCTGGAGGACATTGAACTGTTTAACTTAGCAGGCTCCTTTGGTAACGTACTTAACAAAAAGAGTGCTCAGGTTATTGGTCTAATCCCTAAGGCCGTACCTCTTAGCAAAGTAGAATATGCAGGTAATTCGGCACATGTCGGGGCACAAATTAATCTATTGCGAGCAGATAGCGAAGAAATCGTGAATTCCTTAGTTAAAAATATTAGATATATCGAGCTATCTGATCGAAGTGATTTTACGGAAGAGTTTACAAATGCCATGTTTTTTGGTGAGTGTGAAGATTAGAGCCAATATCACGTTTGTTCAGGAGAGGAAGATGCGGATGCGAAAAATTTACTTTCTAGCTGAACGTTGCGATGGTTGTCTAGCCTGTGAAGCTGCTTGTATGGAGACAAAGTCTCTAACAAAGAGTCTATTCATGGCTAAACTGGAACAACCAGCTCCGCAAGCGAGGATTAATGTCAAGAAGACTGATGGGCGTTATTGGTCTTCTATATGTCAACATTGTGTTGAAGCCATGTGTGTTGGAGCTTGTATGACAGGAGCAATGCAATATTCCGAAACAGGTGAAGTATTTCACGAAGTAGAAAGCTGTGTTGGCTGTTGGATGTGCGTTATGGTTTGTCCATTTGGTGCAGTTATACCCCTTGAAAATGTTAAAAAGGTTAGTAAATGTGACTTGTGTAAGGATGAGAAAACTCCACCTTGTGTTGTAGCGTGTACTCGTAAGGCCCTATGTTACTGTACTGCGGAAGATTATGAAAACGAAGGTTGAGGTGATGGGCATGCGATATCTCATCATTGGGAATAGTGCTGCGGGGATTTTTGCAGCAGAGACAATCCGGGGATTGGATCCTGTCGGGAAAATCACTATGATTTCCAAAGAAGATTGTATACCCTACTCGCGATGCCTAACTTCATATTATTTAGGGAAAGAAATTCCTGAAGAAGGCATGCATATTCGAAGTAAGGATTTTTACAATGAAACAGGGATTGATTTTATTGGGGGAACCGTTGAGAGGGTTGATCCTGATTATAAATATGTCGTGTTAGACTCTGGAAAAAAGGTTGATTATGATAAATTGCTGATTGCAACAGGTGCTTCTCCTTTTAGTCCCCCCCTCGAGGGCAGTGACATGGAAGGAGTTTTTCAACTACGCACTTCTGCAGATGCCAAAGCGATAGCAGAGTTTGCGCCGAAAGTAAAAACCGCGGTAGTCATGGGTGCAGGACTTGTAGGTCTCAAAGGAGCACATGGTCTTCATGAACTCGGTATTAAAGTTATCGTTGTAGGATCAGCACCTTACCTTATGAGGTACTCGACTGATCCCGAATCTTCTGAAATTCTTATTAGATTATTAGAAAAAGAGGGCTATCGCATTCTATTGAATACTAAAGCAGAGAGAATCCTTGGGGAAAGGAATTCCGAAGGAAAGATGTCAGTGAGCGGTGTGGTCCTTAATACAGGGGAACATATTCCCTGCCAAATGGTTCTCAAGGCAATTGGTGTACGTCCTAACGTTCGGTTGGTAGAAGATAGTGGAGTATTCGTAAATAAAGGTATCGTTGTTGATGATGAAATGGAGACCTATGTAAAGGATATCTATGCCGCGGGTGATGTAGCAGAGGCAGATGATTTCTTAAATGGTGGAAAAAGCGTAAGTGCTTTATGGCCTACTGCTACAGAACAAGGTATTATTGCTGGTTGTAATATGGCAGGTTTAAAACGTAAATATCAAGGATCAATGGCCTTAAATTCAGCTGTTATCAGCGGAGTAGGACTTATTTCGGCCGGAATCATGAATTTGCCTCCGGGTGAAGGGATTGTGCTTAAAGCATCGGAACCTAAAAATAATTTCTATCGTAAATTCGTAATAAGAGATGGACGTTTGATTGGAATGATTATGGTCGGAAAAATCGAAGGAGCAGGCATTCTAAGTGCCTTGATCAGAAAGAGAGCGAAGGTTGACATTAACTACCTGAACTATTTATTAACAAACCCTATTAAATATCAAGGTTTCTATCCGGTGGGCAAAGGGGGGATGTAAAATGGGTTCCTATGTTAGACCAAAGTCATTAGGCATAAACAGTAAACCCTTAGAACCAGATGATAACCTAAGAACGTCTATTTGCTGCCTTTGTAACGGTGGGTGTGGGATTAAAGTAAGTCTGGATCATGAGGGAAAGGTACAGGCAGTGTTTGGTGATTCGGATAATCCCTATAATAAAGGAAAAATTTGTGCCAAACCCATGGAGATTGCTCAGACATTGTACGGACCATACCGTTTAGAATATCCAATGAAAAAAGTTAACGGTAAATTTGAGAGAATTTCTTGGGATGAAGCACTAGAGCTTATTGCACAAAAATACAACCATTATATTAAAGATAATGGGACAGGATCGGTTGTGGGTATTACCTCCAAAATAGGCGGATCTTACAGTAAATTAGCCCATAGCATTTTCTCTAAGTTAACAGGTATGGCTAACTTCGGGACAGGACCTATCTGCATGGAGTCGGAATTCAATGTTCGGAAGGAGATATTTGGCAACGGATCTGCGACAGCACCGCTTTCTGATGTGGTAAGGTCTAAGATACTGTTGATTGTAGGTAATAATTGCGCCCAGACTAAAGCGGGTCAGTTTCACTGGATTTTGGAAGCCAAGCGGCAAGGAACAAAAATAGTCGTTATTGATACTCGTTTTACTGAAACGGCTCAGGCAGCAGACCGTTTTATCCAGATTAGACCCGGCACCGACGGGGCCTTGGGAATGGCTTTGCTGAAGTTTGTTATTGATAATAATCTTTATGACCAGACGTTTGTCGCAGAACTCACGAATGGATTTGAACAATTGGCACAAGCAGTGGAATCCATTACTTTGGAGCGGGCAGCGGGAATAACTGGGGTCCCTGAAAATGTTATAAAAGAACTGGCCGAAGATTTAGCCGTGTGTAAACCTGGTATGCTTTTTGAAGGAAGGGGTATTGTCTGCGTCAATAATGCTGGCGCCTCGCTCAGAGCCTTTGAAGACCTGATGGTTATACTGGGTAATGTTGGCAAACCAGGATCAGGGATTATATCCCATATAAATAATTATGGAAATGCAAAAGGCCTTATTCCAAAAAATCATGTTGTCAAGCCTGATCGTAAGAGATCTGCAGTGGATCTCTACCAAGCTATGGAAGAGGGAGACATTAAGATGGTCTTTATTGCAGGCAATCCCTGTGTGAATTGGCCTGACAGTAAACGTATGACCAAAGCAATACAAGGTTTGGATTTTGTTATCAGCCATACCTTGTTTCTGGACGACTCCGCCATATTAGCTGATGTCGTTCTCCCTGCAACTCATTGGTTGGAAGAGGCTGGCGTACAGGCAAGTGTTCACAGGGTCCTGCAGTGGAAGGATAAAGCGGCCGCAACCTATGCTGAGGCCAGATCAGGAGGAGACTTGTTCCGTCAATTGGCAGAACACATGGGTCTAGAATCCTCGTATTTCCCAGACTCCCCGGCAGCAGCCTGGGAATTGGAAAGAACTCATAATAAGAGTATTGAAGGAATTACAATAGAACGTATGCAAAGGACACCGGGAGGTGTGCATTTTCCATGCCCAGAAAATGGTCCGGAGCTTGTACGCTTGTATGAGAGCGGCGTATTCCCAACACACTCGGGCAAAGTGGAATTGGCCAGAGAGAATGCCTTGGCAATTGATTTTATAGATATGTATGATTCCCCTGGAAATCAGGGAATCAGCCGTGAAGAATTTCCTTATATCTTGAGTACTAACAAGGTAGCCAGCCATTACCATACAGTGTGCCAATACAGTAACTGGGCCGTGGAAATGGAAAAACCCTATGTTGAAATGCATCCTCAGACTGCGTCGGAGTTAGGGGTAATAGACGGGGACCAAGTTAGATTGAAGACGTCAACAGGTGCTATGGTTTTACCTGCAAAGATTACCTTAAGTGTACCAAGGGGTTACTTTTCGACCCAACCTTATTTTGGAGTACATTCGCCCTATGGGAAAACACCGGCGAATTCCCTTTTTCCTGTAGCTGTGGATCCCGTCGGAGGGAATTTTCCTAACAAAAACATCATGTGTGCTGCTAAAGCCGAAGGGGGGCAGGGCCAATGAGTCAGTATGCGATGTTAGTCGATGTGTCGCGCTGCATCGGGTGTAAGAGCTGTACCGTTGCCTGCATGCAGGAAAATGGTTTGCAGAGCGGCGATTCATGGTTAAGGGTAAGACCTAGGGAACTTTTAACTGATCATTTGGTCAGATATTATATTCCACAGTCCTGTCGACACTGCTCAGACCCCATTTGCGTTGCTGTTTGTCCCATCGGTGCTATTAAGTGTGGAGAAGACGGGTTAGTTATTCATGATATTGAAAAATGTATCGGCTGTCAGGTCTGTGTAACTGCTTGCCTACATGGTGGTATGAAGATTATGAATAACGGCAAAGTTGGCAAATGTTCTTTTTGCAGTCACCTTTTACAAAGGGGTAAAGAACCTGCGTGTGTGACCGTCTGCCCTGTTGATGCTCGGGTTTTCGGTGAACGGGAGGTGCTCATTCGAGAAGCAGGTTTGCGCATGACAGATTTGATATCAAAGGGTACAGACGTTTATATAAAAGGTACAGAAAATGATCTGACAAAGGTTTTGTATTTGCTACTAACACTGATGGCCCATACGGTTGCTGATTCCAAGGAAAGTGTTACATCCAGCGATTTCCATAACCCTATTTAAAATTAGAAAGAAGGATTAGTTATGACTAAAAAGGTGTTAATTGTGGGTGGTGTAGCTGGTGGCGCTTCAGTAGCTGCAAGGCTTAGACGACTGGATGAAAATGCAGAGATTATTATGTTTGAAAGAGACGGGTATATTTCTTTTGCGAATTGTGGTTTGCCGTATTACATTGGAGGATCGATCAAGGAAAGAGACCACCTTTTAGTGCAAACACCGGAAGGCATGAAGAATCGCTTTAACATTGATGTAAGGATCAATAATGAGGTTATTTGTATAGACCCACAACAAAAGGCAGTAAAAGCAAGAAGTAAGGAAGGTGGTGAGTATAAAGAACAGTATGACTATCTAGTTTTATCCCCTGGAGCAAGAGCCATTAAACCTAATATTGAAGGGATAGACAGTCAGAAAATCTTTACCTTAAGAAATATTCCTGATACAGATAGAATTAAAACGTATGTAAGCGAAAGAGAAATTAAGAGTGCAGTGGTCATTGGCGGTGGCTTTGTTGGGGTTGAAATGGCGGAGAATTTAAAGCAAAAAGGGCTAGAAGTTACCTTAGTAGAAGCTGCACCACATATACTAGCCCCCTTTGATACAGAAATCGTGGCAGCGGTGGAGAAGGAGCTTTCAGACAACGGTGTAAAACTAGTTTTAAATGATGGAGTAAAAGAGTTTAAGGATAAGGACAGTACTGTAGAAATAACTCTTACTAGTAAGGCCAAATTGGAAGCAAACCTAGTTATCTTAGCAATAGGGGTCATACCGGATACTGAGTTCCTCGAGGATAGTGGAATCCAGTTAGGAGAGAAAGGGCACATACTTGTCAATGAGAAAATGGAAACAAATCTTGCTAATGTATTTGCAGTCGGAGATGCCATCGAAGTCGTGGATATTATAAACAAGCAAAATTCAACTGTTCCCTTAGCGGGACCGGCAAATAAGCAAGGGAGGATTGCAGCAGATAATATTGCGGGCTTGGGCACTACTTACCAAGGTACACAAGGTACTTCAATCATTAAGGTTTTTAAATTAACTGCAGCATGTACTGGTAATAATGAAAAAACTCTAAATAAGTTGAATATACCGAATCGTACTGTTACTATTCATCCCTTCTCACATGCAACTTATTATCCGGGAGCCCAGATGTTGACCTTAAAGCTGATTTTTAGTGAGGCAGGCAAGATACTTGGGGCTCAAGGCGTTGGCAATGAGGGTGTGGATAAAAGGATTGACGTAATAGCCACTGTGATAAGACTAGGAGGAACAATCAAAGATTTGACTGAGTTAGAACTTTGCTATGCACCACCTTTTTCTTCAGCTAGAGATCCAGTCAATCTGGCAGGTTATGTTGCTGAGAATGTTTTAGCAGGCAGAGTGGAAACTCTTACGGCTGAGCAATTAATGGCCAGTAAAAAAGAAGACATGGTACTTTTAGACGTGCGTACTGTAAAGGAGGTTAGTAAAAAAGGGTACATTGAGGGAGCTATCAATATTCCTATTGATAGCCTGAGGAAAAGGATAGAAGAACTTGATAAGAGTAAAGAGATCATTGCATATTGTCAAATAGGATTAAGAGGATATGTAGCTTCAAGATTTTTATCCCAGCATGGGTTTAAGGTTAAAAATGTGGATGGAGGGCATGTGTCCTTTTTGAGATCAAACTATAATTCAAATCGGTGAATGATGTTAACGAGCAGCGGATTCCGTGGTTAAGTGTTCATATACTACAATAAGATTTTATAACGACCATTTATGATAGTAAAGTTTACAAAGCAGAGGTAAAGTAAAAGAAGGGGGTTATCATTATGAGTCTAAGAACTAAAATCTCAGATTTTTTCATTGATAATCATGGTCCGGAGTTGCTGTTGGCTGCCTCAACTATTGTAATAGTGGTATTAATGATTCAAGAAGTGCTAGCGGTAATTAAACCATGATATGAAATTAGTCCCTAAGTCATTCAAGATAATCTGTCAAATATTAATGGAATATAATAAAACCCCCGATCCCTGCATTAACAAATGCACAAGGACCGGGGGTTTTAAAGACTAATTACGCTAATGTTAGCTTCTCCCGCCAGGGGAAAGAATTAACTAACAGCTTATTTAATCCAACTTCTTTGGTAGCAAATCCCATGGCTAATCCTATTAATTGAGTAAAGAAAACTACAGGGATTTGCTTACCACGAGCTTGTAATGCATGTAGCCGGAACTCTAAGTTTGAATGACATAATGGGCAAGCTACAGCGATGACATCTGCTCCGGAGGCTATTGCTTGACGAAGGACTTCATCCGTCCGTATGTTAGCCAGTTCTGGACCGCAGAGGGAATGACTTCCGCCACAACATTCGCTCTTATGCGACCAGTCCCGTACATCGGCTCCTAAAGCCCCTAAAAGTCTATCCATGCTTTGAGGGTTTTCCGAACTATCAGATTCTAAGTCTGACTCCAAGTTGGGTCTTACGGTTAAACAACCATAGTAGCATACAACGTTCAAATCAGAAAAACGGTACTTTAAGCTAGCTTTAATTTCATTCGAAATAGAAGTTTCAGACAACAGCTCCAATAGATGAATAACATTTACGTTCTCAACATTTTCTAAATCATCGTCAACCAATTCACTAGCAAATTTACGTTTCTGGGGATTTTGAAGTTCAAGGCTTGACCGTTTTAAATTACTATAACAAGCGGCGCATGGAGCCGTAACCGTATTTGACATACTCTTCGCTACAAGATTCAAGTTTCTAGCCCCTAATGCTAAGTTAAGTGTATGGTCAATACTGTGGGCGGATGTTGCTCCACAACAATTCCAATCATCCGGCTCCTGTAGAGCTATTCCGATTTTGTTACATACAAGTCGGGTTGAAGTATCAAAAGGCTTTGCTAATCCGTGAAGTGAGCAGCCGGGGAAATAAGCTATTGGTTTACTTACCATGGCGTTTACCCCCCTTTTCCTCTACTCGTCTTATTGAAAGACGATACGACTTATTCGGCCTGTGTGGAGGTGTCATATCCACTCTCATACGAGTTATGAGATCTTTCATTAGTTTTAGGGGTGGCAGGGGTGTGCCTTTAAACGTTAAAGCCATGGTTAATATTGATTCGTGCGATCTTCCGAAGGCCTTCACTTGTTTAACATATAATTTATGGAATTTTATTTGTTCATTCGTCTTAGTTGTTGGTTCTTTGCAAGCCATTTCTCTTAAGGTATCCATTAAACTAGTAATCTTAATCTTTGATGGGCAGCGGTCCTCACATATATGACAGGAAACGCACATCCATATAGCTTTGCTGTCTAACAGAAGTTGGCGCTGATTGAGTTTAATTAACTGGATAATCTGACGTGGACCATACTCCATAAGTTCGATGCCACTACATCCACCCGTACAAGTCCCGCATTGTATGCAGGCATCAATGTTGACATCACAGATACCCTCTACTTCAGCTTGCAACGTTGAATTACCGGTTATTACCATGGTCATCGGAGACCCTCCCTTTTCCGTTAATCTCCCTTACTTTGCGGCTCCCCGATTGGATTGAAGATAACTTAATACCCCAGCTGCAGCTGCACTACCTTGATTCATCGCATCTTTTACATCACAAGGAAAACCACAAGCACCAGCATAGAATACACCCTTTGTTAAGCTCATTGGATTTTCGCTTTCTGCCATAGGAATTGGCAGGATAAAACCGTTATTATCAAGTTTGCCCCCAACTTGAGTGACCAATGATTGAGTAGCTTGACTGGGAACCATTGCTGTAGCAAGAACTACCAGATCTGCTTCTAATTCTATAGGAACCCCCATAAGAGTGTCCTCTGCTCGAATCAGCAAACGGCCATTGGTAGGTATTACCTTGCCAACCCTTCCGCGAATATACTTAACATGTTGATTTTCCATGACTCCACGGACGAATTCTTCCCCGTTTTTGAAGTTAGATCGTATATCCATATAGAACACGTAAACTTGGGCATTTGGTTGGGCTTTTTTTAGTTCTAAAGCTTGTTTGGCAGTATACATACAACAGATCTTAGAACAATAAGGCATTCCTTTGCTTCTGTCACGTGATCCAACACATTTTATAAAAACGGCTGTTTTAACAGGCCTTTTTAAAATTGCTTCTTCCTGATGTTCAAAATCGATACCTGTAATTACCCCTGGAAAACGTCCATACCCATATTCACCATATTTTTTACCATCAAAATTATCAAACCCGGTTGATATGACTGCAGCTGAAAAGATCTGTTCCTGTGGATTCCCCGTATTTATAAAACTTGCTTTAAGAGCACCTTCAACCTGCTGAAGTTTGTTGACTTCCGTACCTACTAAAACCTTGATCTTAGGATTATTCTTAATAATCCGGACCTTTTGTTCAACCAAGGATGCCCCTTCAGTGAGATCCGGAAACAAAGCACCATATTCCTTCACATGACCTCCGAGATTCTTGTCCTTATCAATTAAGACAACTTCTTTGCCGGAGGCAGCTATATCAATAGCAGCCTGCATGCCAGCAACCCCTCCGCCGACAACCAGAACACCCTCATTAAGCATTTTCATGCTCCTTTCACCTTGAAATTTTCCTGGAAGATTCCATACTTTATATAACAAAGCGTTCCAGCACAGGTAAAACAGGTGTAGTATTAGCCTTAAAACCTAACTGCTCAACTGGCGCACCTAAAGCGAAAGCAATAAGCTGAGATAAATCAATCACTGGAATACTAACGTGTTTACCCCTTGAAGTAATGGTCTTCTGTTCACGGTCGAGGGCAGTATTACAACCGGGGCAAGTTGTAGTCATTAATTGAACTCCTGCCGCAGCGGCGCTCAGCATTTTATTGGTAATATGGGGTAAAACCGTCTCTTCGCGGTGTGTAAATCCTCTACCCACAGAATAGCCACAGCAGGCACGCCGTTCTTTATAAACTACCGATGTCGCTCCAAGAGCCTTATAAATTTCTTCATGGAATGTAGGATATTGGGCGTCATCGATAGCAACATCCTTGTTTGCCAAATAATGACAACCATAGTGGGCTGCTATTTTTAGACCAGTTAATGGTCGTTTCACTAAACTAGTTAGTTTTTCTAATTGACGATACCATAATTCCTGTACATGATAAATTTTTGTATGGCCATGATACTTTACACGGCCTAAGGCCTCGTTTGCTTTATCTCCAACCTCTTTGAAAGCTGGGTTTGAATGTAATAGATGTGCTAATTCTCTCAGGTATCCATAACAACCATTACAAAACACCCCTACATCCAGGCCCATTTCCTGAGGAATACTCAAATTGCGGGAAGTGGAAGCCAAAGCAAGCTGAGGGTTTACGGCATTACATGTCAACATATACCCTGTGCAGCAGGTTTGATCGACAGATTCTATAAATTCAATACCTAGTTTTTCGCCAACAATCCTTACCGCTCTTTCAGTACCCGGGTATTCAATACTTCCTGTACAACTGAGAAATAGGAATAGTTTTTCGGGTGTAGGTAATTTGGCTACTCTTTGCGGATCAATAAGGGATAATCTTTGATATTCTTCCATCTTAAGCCTCCCTTTCTGAACCACTTATGGAATCATCCTGTACCAATATTCTTCCCTCCAGATAACTTAGATCGATAGGGACTTCGGGAGTTTCTTGATAATTCTTGAGCCATTCGTCAGTGCCGGTAATTTCAAATAACTTTTGGTACTCTTTTATACCTTTGTCTGATACAATTCTAAGCGGCGCTAAGCCTAGACTGCTCCTTAAGGCCCTAATTTCATCCAGTCTAGCAGGTTTACCTGGCTGGAAAGTCACAGCTTCTTTTCTAGCTTTTGTGACGAAACGGATGAAGGGATCTACATGCTTTTTTCCAGCTCCATGTGACATAGAGAAGTATCGGATATAAAGCATTAGGAGTGGATATTTAATCTCGCTTGGACAAGTAGCGGCGCAATTTGCGCACCAGAAACAACGCCAAATTTCTTCACTTTTAACGATCCTTTCATAATTGCCAAGTAGTACTTCCCGAATAATCTGTCTTGGATTGTAGGAAGGACTAATGGCAGCCACAGGACATACACCAGTACATTTACCGCAAGATATACAGCGACTTATATCATCCGCTAACCCCGATGTCGCTATTGCGTTCTCAAATTCTAATGACCAGTTACTGGCCTGTTCTCTTTTCATAAGACATCCCCTTATAACTTAGATTAGGAAGCCCAATACAAAGCAATAGTTCCTTATTTCTAGGTTTTAACTTAGGTTATCTATGAGGACAGAAAGTCCCACTGAAATCAGTGCGACTTTTGCGCGTAGAAAGAAATCATTGACAGACTAACTATTTTAAATATTTAGATATCTTGTTAGACACTATGTCGGCATTTAGGTTCCGATTTTAAGATCAAATTCCAGATTCACAACATTTGTTAAGGTAGAAGATACTGGAGAAATTGATATAACACGTTTATGCATCTCTTCCAATACCTCTTTACTGGCATCGCTTTCAAGACAGACCTTAATCCGAGCAGTTGTTAAATTTGGCATTATGTCTGTCGGAATTTGCATAAATGCAATACCATTACTATCTCCCTCAATTTCAATCTCAATCTTTTTAAGGGGAATGCCATGCAGGGCTCCATCGAAAGAGTAGCCTACGACTAAACAAGATCCTAAAGCAGCTAGTACAATTTCTCCTGGTTGAGCACCTCCTTGAACATTACCCCAAGGTTCATCAATGATATACTTGAAATCACGGATTGTGGTTTCTGACCTAGTTCCGCCCAGCCATACTGTACTTGTCTTTAGCGTTCTTTTAGCTTTTTCGGGATCTTGCTTTACTCTATCAACCATACTTCCAATAAAACCTAAGTCGATTCCGTTAAATAGAACTCCACTATTAAACTTACTCATCTTATTAATCCCCCTTTCTTCTTTTAAGAAAAGTCAACGATTCTTAGATCACTGTTAATTGTTGATTACCAAGCTCGTTTCCATTTCATATTCCAATTAATTATGCAAAAGCTATGCCAAATAAAATAGCTATAAGCTATAACAGTTATAATCTAAGGGTTAGGTACAGTAATTTAAATATAATATTCCGAGTATGATGTTTAATGGAATACCGATGTTCCGGTAAACTAATAATTATTTGATAAATCACAAAATTCTCACTACGGGCTTATTTTCTTCTTTGGAATGCAATAATTCCATATGGAACGTAATAATTCCAAATAATTGGTATTTATTTCAATGCTAAATAAACACTAAAGTTAGAAATTATAATATATTTTCTGCATATCAATTTTTATCTTTAAGGGGTGAAAGAGCGTGATGAGTAATGGATCACATTCTTAATAATTCTGAAATTTGAGTAGCATTATTGTAGAAATTTGTTATATAATAAAGGTATATGGAGGGGTAAATCTACAATGGAATGCATTAATCATGAAGCACTAGAGTTAGATGATGATGAAAAAAACCTTATCAGAGAATATGGGACAGTAGTTCATTATCCTAAGGGACAAATAATTTTCTCTGAAGGGGATACTGCTGACCGAATATATTTGATAGAAGAAGGTTTTGTAAAAATATATAGAATAACTCCTGATGGACGAAGAGTCACAGTTGGAAGTATGAGAACGTCTGGACAGTTAATGGGCTTGGCTGAAACTTTGTACCACGGGGAGCGAACCTGTTTTGCAGGTGCTATCAATGATGCCACATTGGTAGTTGTACGTAACGCACGCTTTGAGGAATTACTAGTTAACCATCCGTCTATTGCAATTAAAGTTGCTACAACCCTCGGGGTTAGAATGCGAGAGGCTGAAGCAATTATTCAAGAAATGGTTTGTTTTCAGGTGCCTGGAAGACTAGCAATGCTGCTTCTCAAAATGACTGAACGTGCAGGAGTGGAAACCCAGACGGGTACGAAAATAGGCTTTCGCTTAACTCATGAAGAGATAGCTTGTATGATAGGAACGTCAAGACAGACGGTTACCTCCTTGCTTAATATATTTAGACAAGAGAATAGTATAGCTATTGAAGAGAAAGAAGTGTATATACTTGATATAGATAAGCTAAGCAAATGGATTGTATAAGAGAGGCTAGCATCGAACGCTAGCCTCTTTCTCTGTTTATCCAATGTGAGGCAGACTCCAACACCGTAGAGAACTCGCTCAACTCATGTTGAACAGTCCAATACGGTGTTATTAGTGATGCAGACGTTGGTTAAAGAATTGTCGTTTAGTAGACATTATAAAAGTCATACATTAGACAAAAATACTGTAATTAACTTGACACTATTATAGTCTTTAAATTGACATAAATATAGTCTTTCGGTAGACAAAAATATGGTCGTAAGATAGACAAAAATATGGTCTCGGTTCAGACATTAATAGCGCTCGGGGTTTGATAAATTATACACATAGTAAATATGAGAAAAGTGAAAGGAGGAAGAACTTACCCTAGAAAGGCAGTGCTGATCTAGCAAGTGCAAATATTTTCAAGAGAGGCGTTTAGCTATGAAGAAACTTTCTGAACTAGTGAAATTCCTTAAAGATCCCCACACTAAAAAAGTCCAGCACTATAAAGAACGGTATCAGGAATTAGATGAGCTTTCAGGAGTAGCAGTTGACATCGGGGACGCAGAGGCTTATAAGTCTCTTCAGGCGGAAATGAGAGAAGTGTTTTTTGATTACCTAACAGCTGTCGTAGTAGATTCAATATACCGATTAGTTCCTCACGTTCTTATAATTTGTTTAATTAGTTTAAAATGGCCAACTGTCACTATTCCAACTGTAAACTGGCAAGTCAACATTTTTGGAGTATACTTAGCAACCTACTTCCTATTTTATTTAGGAAAATGGCTTGTAAAACTAATTAGGTCTAAATTAAACAGACCTGGGTCTATTTGGTTTGAGAGCATCAGAAGCAACTAAACTTTAAAGGTAAGAAATTAAGGAGGAGAATGTTATGAATATGCATTTCGCATTAGCTGGCGTAGACGCCAGTCCTATTAGTTTGATCCTTTGGGGAATCTTTGTAGGCTATGTTTTTACATCTGTAGGAGCAGCTGGCGGTATCTTAGCAGGTGTAGGACATATGAGTATTTTCGGACTAAAAAATGCCAATATGGTAAAACCCATGAACCAGATATTAACACTGGTTAGCCCTATCGTTGGTACCCCTCTATATCTTCGTGAGAAGCGAATTGTTGTACCTACCGCTGTTGCTCTGGGCTTAGGTGGAATCGTTGGTGCAATACTAGGCTCTTCACTTTCGCACACTTTATTAAAAGACATGAAAACGTTCCAACCTTACTTCGGTATTGTCACTTTAGGTATTGCAATACGTATTGGCTATGAGTGTACCGCGAAATTTAGGGACAGTCAAAAATCAGTAAAAGCCGCTAATGATACATTTGCTGCAAAAGTAAAAGAACTTAAAGCTTCGGGCAAAATGAATGAGCTTAAGGAAATTGGGGTCAATTTTAAAAAGGTTGGTATTCAAAACACCTTTACTTTTGCCGGTCAAGAATTTAACTATAATGCTATTACCGTGTTTATTACGGGGCTTTTAGTTGCAGTACTTTCTGCATCTCTAGGGGTCGGCGGTGGTTTCTTACTAGTTCCCTTTATGACCAGTGTGATGGGATTCCCAATGTACATTGTAGCCGGAACATCTGTTCTTTCTATTTTAGTATCCTCTTCAACCAGTATTTTAAACTATCTCTCGATGGGTAGTTCTCTAGATCTTCAGTTTCTAGCCTTTGAATTAGCTGGTGTGGCTATCGGTACTGTAGTAGCAGCTCGAGTGTCTAAGTATATCAATGCTCGCTATATGAAAATGTTCCTTGCAGTTATATTGTTCTATATCGGGCTCAAATATGTTTTGCCACTAGTTGGAATCAAAATCTAATAATATCTACAAACCGTGCTTAAGTTATAAGGGGGTCTTAAAATGAAATGTGCATCATGTAAAATGAAGACAAAAAACATGTGTGATAAAGAAGGCTTTGATTGTACTGGGGGAAAATATACACTCGATGAATGTTTTGAAGAAGAAAACAAACCTTTTCATCGGCTCAGTGGTCATTTCCAAGCCCAATATGGTAACAATCTTAGCCGTCTGGATGAATTAATCATGTTTGCAAAGAAAATGGGTTACAAGAAACTCGGAATGGCTTTCTGCGTAGGTTTATCCGAAGAAGCTGCAATCTTAGATAAGATTTTATCTCAACATTTTGAGGTGTATTCCGCTTGTTGTAAAATTGGTGGTCTTAAGAAAGAGGACTATGAAATTCCTAAAGTGAAAGAAGACAAAATCGAAGTCATTTGTGATCCTATTCTTCAAGCCAAAGTCTTAGAAAAAGACGAAACCGAATTAAATATAGCAGTGGGCTTATGTGTTGGCCATGATATGTTGTTCAATAAGTACTCCAAAGTACCTGTCACCACTTACGCAGTTAAGGATCGTGTCTTAGGTCATAATCCTTTGGCAGTCTGTTATTCTAGTTATTTAAAGAAAAAGTATCTCAATAAAAAATACGAATAAGTAAAGGTTGAAATATTGCCCACAGATCGCCTAAACTACATGTTTAGGTGATCTGTTCTACTTTTAGGGACGACAAATCTTTAATATGGTGTTTTTATGAATTGTGTTAATTATATAAACTCCATGATTCAAAGTTTGTTTAAGTGGCTAGACCCCAATACAAACGCCTTTTAAAATAGGACATTTTTTTAAAAATAACTCCTTAAAAGAGTTGACATTTCGACAACCTTCAGCTATACTAAAAAAGTTCTCAAAAACAGTGGCCCGTTGGTCAAGCGGTCTAAGACACCGCCCTTTCACGGCGGTTACACGGGTTCGAATCCCGTACGGGTCACCAAAATAGAGTTCAAGGGTGATTAGCTCAGTTGGTAGAGCGCCTGCCTTACAAGCAGGATGTCGGCAGTTCGACCCTGTCATCGCCCACCAAATCATGGCCCCGTGGTGTAGTGGTCAACATGCCTGCCTGTCACGCAGGAGATCGTCGGTTCAAGTCCGATCGGGGTCGCCATATATGGCTTCAATATTCATGGGTAGGTGGCCGAGTGGTTAAAGGCGACAGACTGTAAATCTGTTCCGCGAGGTACGATGGTTCGAATCCATCCCTGCCCACCATTATCGAAGGTTCGGAGATTTTAATTCGAAACATGAAGAAAAAACCTGTTTGGAATTACAGATCTTAGAAATAATAAATACAATTCAGTTAGTATTTGAGGAATGAGAAAAGTTCGCAGGCCGAACTTCGTACCTCAAAAACCTAAACACGTCGCGGGGTGGAGCAGCGGTAGCTCGTCGGGCTCATAACCCGAAGGTCGTCGGTTCAAATCCGGCCCCCGCAACCAAGTTATTGAGTCTTGGAGCAAATGCTCGGGCTTAATATATAGATTGGGGTGTCGCCAAGCGGTAAGGCACCAGACTTTGACTCTGGCATTCGTAGGTTCGAATCCTCCCACCCCAGCCATTACGGGCCATTAGCTCAGTCGGCTAGAGCACCTGACTTTTAATCAGGGTGTCCCGCGTTCGAGTCGCGGATGGCCCACCATACAATTTGCGGGTGTAACTCAGTGGTAGAGTGTCACCTTGCCAAGGTGAAAGTCGCGAGTTCGAATCTCGTCACCCGCTCCATAATGCTCCATAATGTGCGCTCGTAGCCCAGCTGGATAGAGCGTCTGACTACGAATCAGAAGGCCGGGAGTTCGAATCTCTCCGAGCGCACCACAAAACTAAAAAAATGCCGTTGTAGCTCAGTTGGTAGAGCGTATCCTTGGTAAGGATAAGGTCACCGGTTCAATCCCGGTCAATGGCTCCAGCAAATGCGGGAGTGGCGTAATTGGCAGACGCGCACGTTTGAGGGGCGTGTGGGTAACTCCGTACGGGTTCAAGTCCCGTCTTCCGCACCAACTAAATAGGTACGTGGAGAAGTACTCAAGTGGCTGAAGAGGACGGTTTGCTAAACCGTTAGGGTGGGTAACTGCCGCGAGGGTTCAAATCCCTCCTTCTCCGCCAAACAATATATTCCTCGATAGCTCAATGGTGGAGCAACCGGCTGTTAACCGGTAGGTTGTAGGTTCGAGTCCTACTCGGGGAGCCATGGCAGGGTAGCCAAGTGGTCTAAGGCAAGTGGTTCATACCCGCTCATTCGAGGGTTCAAATCCCCCCCCTGCTACCACACCTGCGGGTGTAGCTCAATGGTAGAGCACTAGCCTTCCAAGCTAGCTACGTGAGTTCGATTCTCATCACCCGCTCCATAAGAAAAGATTAACCGCACCATAAGGTGCGGTTTTTTATGGTTAGAATTAAACCTTGATTGTGTTACCGCGAGTATGAGTTAATACACATTGATCATGAATTACTGTGATCCCATGTTCTTCCCCGTCTTGAATGGCGCTTTTGCTTTGACTTCCAGGTTGCATCCAAACTTTAGTAATTCCAAGGTCGTTGCATTGCTTAATAACTTGCTCTGTGATTTTAGGCGGAACGACAATGCTCACAGCATCAGGTTTTTTCGGTAAGGCGGCTAGAGAAGGGTAGCAAGGACCTCCGTCAATACTCTCAAGTCCGGGATTAATTGCAAAAACTGAGTAACCCATTTTTCTAAGTCGATCGTAAACTTTAAAGCCATATTTCGTTTTGTTATTAGACACGCCGATTACCGCCCAAGTTTTTTGACTTAAAAGATCATTTATAGCACCTGACATATCAAAATAATCCCCCTTCTTTTCATTATTCGATAGATTGGACTCTTTGGTTCTTATTAGGTGCATTATGTTCCCTGAGATATTATAAGCTTATGTATTTTAATTGTAGAACAAACTCATACCATTAGCAAACTAAGGATATTGAATAGGTTGTAAAGTGGACCTCTATAATTAAACGAGGGCTTTTTTTGGTGAATTGCTCCATATTACTTTGTTCCTTTATTTTTGTTGACAACTGACTAGGAAAATGCTATTATAACTGAGCGCCTTAAAGACGCAACTTCGATTGAATTACTAGGAATTAATCCTAATAAAAATTCTAATCACTAAACAAATTAGCTATTGACAACGCAAGTTAAAAATGCTAATATGTGATTCCGGCCCAAACGGGGCGAGAAAATGATGGTCTTTGAAAACTAAACAACAAGGACAGCCAATGAGAGAAACTCGTAAGAGTTTCGAAATAAATCATGAGTCAATCATCTTCTTCTAGAAGAAGTGAAATAACTTTTTTTGGAGAGTTTGATCCTGGCTCAGGACGAACGCTGGCGGCGTGCCTAACACATGCAAGTCGAACGGAGAATTTTGATAAGTTTACTTAGAGAAATTCTTAGTGGCGGACGGGTGAGTAACGCGTGGGTAACCTACCCATAAAATCGGGACAACCCTTGGAAACGAGGGCTAATACCGAATAATCTTCGAGCTTGGCATCAAGCATGAAGGAAAGATGGCCTCTGAAGATGCTATCGATTATGGATGGACCCGCGTCTGATTAGCTAGTTGGTGGGGTAAAGGCCTACCAAGGC
>JUEG02000690.1_pt1 | contig 26946 bp, 27 predicted proteins | sample 432341 | NCBI WGS metagenome assembly JUEG02 (sample SAMN02953476, study PRJNA257561) | rock porewater metagenome | biome: terrestrial; feature: Opalinus Clay rock; material: porewater; isolation source: Opalinus Clay rock BIC-A1 borehole | place: Switzerland: Mt Terri URL, St-Ursanne ... | reverse complement strand
TCTTCTCGTTCTTTCAATTACCTGATCCTTAAGATCATTCATACTGTTATCCGTTACATTTTTACCTGAATCAATTCCAACATAGGCAGTATTACCATTAATAAGAACCACTGCGTTATTTACTCCATCTATTTCTTCCACATCTTTTTGAATACGGTCTTCAAGTTGTTGTCTCATGCTCATATCTATTTCGTTATTTCTGAGTATTCCATCATCATCAATTGTATCTTGGCTCCTTGGCATTTGACCAACTTCTGGGTTTCCATTAGGTGGCTGCACGGTATTATTTCGGGTGATGTTTTGAGTGTCATCTCCTATTGGCCTTCTAGCAGGTGTGCATCCCATTGCCAGTACCGCAATTATCATGAAACACGCTAAAGCAAGCACTACATGTCTTTTAGATTTCATTAACACTACTCCTTTCAAAATAGAGATTTTTTTATCTCTACATATATTTTTTCTTTATTTTTTATTTTCTACCCCATGAAAATTTTATAAAATAAATTAAGAAAATCCACTTTCTCCTTTTTTTGAAAGTAAATAGATTTTGCCTAATATTTCATAAAATTACAAGTTTTTTACAATATTATTACATTTGAATGTTCTGAATTTTTTTATGCTATAATCTACCTATCAAATATTGGTAACGGCGGGTGGTCAATATGGAAATTCTATTATTATTTATGGGTATTCTGGTTTATTTTTCAATTGATACGAAAGAAGAAAATCGGTCAAAAAACGCCGAGTCTAAATAATATATATAATAACCCCCTACCATTTAAGCCTGCAGGCAAATTGATTTGCCTGCAGGCTTTTTTGTAACTAGGACAATTATTACCCTCATACTATGTATTATGTAATTATGTTGAAAGTTGAAGATTCTTCAGGTTCATATACAGAGCATAAGATTCCTTCACATTCAAAATAATTTTTCAACATACAACATCTATAATAAATGAGGTGAGCATATGTATCCTGAATATCGTCAAGCATGTCCTCCCGGAACAACTTCATATTCCATACAGTCGGGAGATACTTTATATCAAATAGCTGCAAGATTTAATACAACTGTAGCTGCGTTAATTTCTGCAAATCCACAGATAAATCCAAATTCCCTACAAATAGGGCAAATAGTATGCATTCCAAGACAGCCCGTTTATCCAGCATGTCCCGTGGGAAATCATTATACCATTCGAACGGGAGATACACTCTATGGTATCGCCCGTTCTTACAATATATCCCTGGATGATTTAGTTGAAGCTAATCCTGGGCTTAATCCTTACATGCTTATGGTGGGTCACGTAATCTGTATTCCTGTTCAAACACCACCCGTAACTTGTTCTGAAGGAACTCTATATACGATTGCATCGGGAGATACCTTTTACAGAATTGCAAGAAGTAACAATGTATCTTTAGACGCTTTACTTGAAGCAAACCCAGGACTTGACCCCGATAGACTAGTGATTGGGCAAACCATTTGCATACCTGCGAAAACGCCTCCTACAACTTGTCCTTCCAACTCCGTTAACTACGTTATTAAAGCTGGAGATAACTTCTATAGATTGGCCAACAGGTTTAACACAACCTTAGCAGAATTAAGAAGGCTAAATCCAAATGTTAATCCTATGACTTTGTCCATTGGCCAGACTATTTGCGTTCCTAGGGAAGCTTTACCTGCCACACGGCAAATCCCTGTAACCGTTAATGGTGAAACACAAAACCGTCCGGCAGCTCTCCAGAGAAGCCCCCAGAATTACTATATTTATGTTTTAGATAATTATAAATTTACTCCTGAAGAGCCTGGAAAAGATCAACTATACTCAACCTTAAACGACAACTTCTTTGTCAGAATAGAAAAGCTTCCAAACGGTGCAAACATAAGTGAACTTAGAGAGAATACATTAACTGAGCTTAGGGACATTGGAACTCCAGTAGAAATATCAGGGAATAACATTGTCATCCCCTTCTTCCGTACAGCTAAGTTCTTCCTCTACGCCACAAGTCCAGCAGTTACAAAAAATATCGTGGTAATGGAAATCGATGGAGCATTGTTCAGGTTAAATATGCATTTTCCCAATACCGAAGCTACTGGACAAATCGTTCCTGGTTTCTATGCTATGCTTCAAACTATTGGGGTTGAGTGAAAAATAAAAAAAGTTTGACATCAGTATATTATCTATGCTAAAATCTTTTTGACAATAGAATATTCCTTCAGGGCAGGGTGAAATTCCCGACCGGCGGTAAAGTCCGCGAGCAACCTCGGTTGCAGAACTGGTGTGATTCCAGTACCGACAGTAAAGTCTGGATGGTAGAAGGAGAATTATAGGATTACATGATTTTTTCTGTACAAATAAGGCATATTTAACCAAGCCCTGAAAATACTATTTTCAGGGCTTATTTTAATGTTCATAAAATTATAGTTTTAAAAAATATATGGAAAGTGAAATGAGGGGTATAACATGGGCACACTATTTATGACAAGGGCTTTGGAACTTGCACGGCTAGGTATGGGCTATACCAATCCCAACCCCATGGTTGGAGCTGTACTCGTTAAAAACGGGGAAATTATTGGCGAGGGATATCATAGGAAATATGGAGGCCCCCATGCAGAAGTAGATGCTTTTAATAATTCACCTTCTCAGGTTTCTGGTTCTACTATGTATGTTACTCTAGAGCCATGCTCCCATTATGGCAAGACCCCTCCCTGTGCCAATGCTATCGTTGGAAAAGGCATAAAAAAGGTTGTTATAGCCATGGAGGATCCTAATCCAGAGGTGTCTGGCAAAGGTATTAAAGTATTAAGGGAAAATGGGATAGAGGTTGTTACTGGAGTTATGGAGCGAGAAGCAAAAAAACTTAATGAAGTATTTATAAAATACATAACTACAAAACTCCCCTTCTGTATACTGAAAACTGCCATGACCTTGGACGGAAAAATAGCCACCTATACAGGTGATTCAAAATGGATTACCAATGAAGAATCCCGAAGATACGTCCACGAGCTACGCCATCAGGTAGCTGCCATAATGGTCGGTATTGGTACCGTCATGACTGACAATCCAATGCTTACCGCTCGGTTAGAAGGAAAGGAAGGAAAGAGTCCCATACGAATAATCGTGGATACTAAAGCTAGAATACCGCTAAACTCCAAGGTACTTCAATGTAATAGTGACCAAAAAACGATTATTGCCACCACAGATCTTGCTAATAAGGATAAAATTAAAGCTATTGAGCAAATGGGTGCACAGGTTCTAATTACTCCTCTAAAGGACAACCAAGTTGATTTAACTTACCTAGTAAAGGCTTTGGGCGAACATAAGCTTGACAGTATTCTTCTAGAGGGAGGTAGTACATTAAATTATTCAGCCTTGAGACAGGACATAGTAGATAAGGTCATTTCCTTTGTTGCTCCAAAATTAATTGGTGGAGCAACAGCTAAAACCCCTATCGGGGGTCAAGGAATATCTCTTATAAAAGATTCTATCCTACTCAAGGACATGACTATACTAAAATCGAAGGATGATTTAATGATTGAAGCTTATTTAAGAAGGGAGGAATGATTCAATTGTTTACTGGACTTGTAGAAGAGGTCGGTACAGTTCAATCCGTTTTAAAGGGTACAAAGTCTGCAAAAATTGTGGTAAATGCCCAGAAAGTTCTTGATAAGGTTCAATTGGGTGACAGTATTGCCACTAATGGAGTGTGTTTAACGGTGACAGATTTCACATCCCACAGCTTTTCCATGGATGTTATGGCTGAAACAATGAGGAAAACGAACCTAAAAAATCTAGTTTCAGGTAATAAAGTCAATCTCGAGCGGGCCTTAAGGCTTGGTGACCGTCTTGGAGGTCATTTAGTAAGTGGTCATATTGATGGAATCGGTACAATTCAAGATTTTGAAAAGGAAGATAATGCTGTCTGGGTTTCTATCTCCACTTCCTCTGAAATATTGAGATATATAGTTCCAAAGGGAAGTATATGCATTGATGGTATCAGCCTTACTGTAGCATATGTTGATGAACGGATTTTCAAGGTCTCTGTTATTCCCCATACTAAGGAGGTCACCACTTTATTAACTAAAAAGTCAGGAGATGAAGTGAATCTAGAATGTGACATAGTAGGAAAATATATTGAACAATTTCTCACCTTTAGAGAAAGTACTCCGAGCAAAGATAGTATCAGCATGGAATTTTTAAGCAACAATGGATTTTTATAAGAAATTCGATGCTCAAGATTTTAGGAAACCTACAAAATAAATTAAAAAGGGTGAATGTAATGTTTAAATTTAATACCATAGAAGAAGCATTAGAGGATATTAAGGCAGGAAAAATGATCGTTGTAGTGGATGATGAAGATAGGGAAAATGAAGGTGATTTGCTTATGGCAGCTGAAAAGGTAACTCCTGAAGCAATTAACTTCATGGCAAAATATGGTCGAGGCCTGATTTGCATGCCCATCTCAGGAGACAGGCTAAGGGAGTTAGATATCAAACAAATGGTATCCTATAATACCGATCCCCATCAAACAGCCTTCACTGTATCGATAGACGCCAGTGAAACTACCACTGGTATTTCTGCCTACGAAAGATCACTTACCATACAAAAAGTAATGGATTCCTCTGCAAAACCTGAGGATTTTAAACGACCTGGTCATATTTTTCCATTAGAAGCTAGGGAAGGTGGAGTCCTGAGAAGGGCCGGTCATACCGAGGCCGCAGTCGATTTTTCCAAGCTAGCAGGACTTAATCCAGCTGGTGTAATATGTGAGATTCTGAGCGAAGATGGAACCATGGCGAGAACTCCTGAGCTCATGGATTATGTTAAGGAGCATAACTTAAAAATTGTAACCATTGCTGATTTAATAGCATATAGACGTGCCAATGAAGCACTTGTAGAAAAGGTTACTGAAGCAAACTTGCCTACTAAATATGGTGATTTTCGTATTATAGGTTATCAGAATAAATTAAATGGAGAGCACCACATTGCATTGGTTAAGGGAAATGTATCTGATGGTGAGCCTGTAATAGTCAGAGTTCATTCTGAATGCCTTACAGGAGATGCCTTTGGCTCCACGAGGTGTGATTGTGGTGAACAATATGCAGCAGCCATGCAGAGGATAGAAGAAGAGGGCCAGGGGGTTTTACTTTATATGCGACAGGAGGGTCGTGGAATAGGGCTAATAAATAAGCTTAAGGCCTATGCTTTACAGGATGAAGGAATGGATACTGTTGAAGCTAATCTAGCCCTGGGTTTTCCTGAAGATATGAGAGACTACGGTATTGGAGCCCAAATACTATCTGACTTAGGCATAAGGAAAATCCGTATTATGACGAACAATCCAAAAAAATTATCAGGCCTAACTGGATATGGAATCGAAATCGTAGAGAGAGTCCCAATACAGATGAATCATAATGAACGAAATGAAAAATATTTGAAAACAAAAAAAGAAAAACTCGGACACTTACTTTAATATTAGGGAGGAATAAATATAATGAAAATTTATGAAGGTAAATTAATTGCTGAAGGGTTAAGGTTTGGAGTTGTTGTTGGACGATTTAATGAGTTTATTGGTGGCAAGCTTTTATCTGGAGCCCTTGATGCTCTGAAAAGACATGGCGTAGTAGAGGAAGACATAGAAATAATGTGGGTGCCTGGAGCCTTTGAAATTCCTTTGGCAGCTAAAAAGATGGCCAAGCTGGACAAATACGACGGAGTAATATGTCTAGGTGCTGTAATTAGAGGTTCTACACCTCATTTTGAGTATGTTTCCAGTGAGGTTACAAAGGGTATAGCCCATGTGTCCTTGGAAACTGAAAAACCTGTTATTTTCGGGGTTTTAACTACTGATACAATTGAACAGGCCATTGAAAGAGCTGGAACAAAGGCAGGTAATAAAGGCTACGAGGCAGCAGTAACGGCTATTGAAATGGCCAACCTACTGAAGCAGTTCTAGTTTAAATATATTTGCAAAATAGCATATTATTTGTTAAACTGAATGTGTTAACTAAATAGTAAGTAGGGGAGCTGGATGAGTCTGGCTGAGAGGAAGATCCCACCGATACTTCGACCCTTAAACCTGATCTGGATAATGCCAGCGTAGGAAAATGGGAAACCTTCTATCCTATGCTGCATTTTACAGATGCAGCATTTTTTATTTTATAAGGAGGTTATTTATGAAAAAATTAACAACAAAAATGATCGTAGAAGCAGGTGTATTAATCGCTCTGGCCCAGGTCCTGAGCTATGTGAAGATTTTCGAAGCTCCATATGGAGGTTCTGTTACAGCAGGAAGTATGGTTCCTATACTTATTTATGCTATTCGTTGGGGCATAGGACCTGGTATTCTGGCGGGTTCCGTCTATGGTATATTACAGTTTATTCTTGGGCCTAAGTATTCATTTCACATTCTATCAATATTACTTGATTATGTAATGGCCTTTGGTTTATTGGGTCTTGCAGGACTCTTTAGAGATGATTTTAAAAAGATATTTTTGGGAGTGTCCTTGGGTATATTCGGGAGATTTGTGTCCTCAGTGTTATCCGGAGTGATTATCTGGAGCTCCTATGCTCCTGAGGGAACAAGCCCATGGGTTTATTCAATTACTTATAATGGAGCATACCTGGTTCCAGAGCTTGTTATTTCTAGTATCCTAGTGGGTGTATTATATAAAGCGTTAAAAAATATTCCAAAATAGTTTCGGGCGATTCGTAAATCGCCCCTACCCAAAACTCATAGTGTTTTCAATTTTATAGTGGCGAGCATTTGTATTCGTAGGGGCGAACAGTGTTCGCCTAACATTACATTAATATTACCTTTTTTACATATAATAAGTTTATAATTATGGTAAAATATAATAAATAACTATTTTATGGAGGAATCTATGAAATCAGAAAACTGTGTTGGTAAAAATGGGCATTCAGTTAAAAAATATTCTATCGGAGAAGAAATAGCTAATAGTATTACCCATGGTGTTGGAATAGTCTTCAGCCTTGTAGCTTTAACAATACTTCTTGTATACGCTATTTGGGACAGAAGTGCTCTGTCCATAGTGGGTTTTAGCATATATGGCTTGTGTTCACTATGTTTATATGTGGCATCCACCCTTTATCACAGCTTTCAGAACGATAAATTAAAACACTTATTTAGAGTTTTTGACCATTCAGCCATTTACCTTTTCATAGCAGGTACCTATACCCCCGTAGCCTTGTTAGCCATGAAGGGATCTTGGAGAATAGGTATTTTATCCTCCGTATGGACTATAGCCCTCTTTGGAATCCTATTTAAGGTTTTTACTAGGAAAAAGTTTGAAAAGAACAAAGTCTTTTCATTGATTCTTTATATAGCCATGGGCTGGCTTATGGTAATTGCGATAAAGCCAATGATGAGCATGGTTTCTCCAGGATTTTTGATCTGGTTGCTAGCTGGTGGTATTATATATACCCTAGGTACTATCTTCTATTCTATAAAGAAAATACCCTATAACCATGCCATCTGGCACTTCTTCGTGTTGGCAGGTAGTGTAACCCATTTCTTTGGCATATTTTTATATTTAACATAAAACAATGGGCGATTCGTGAATTGCCCTATTTTTTTATCTTTATAAATCCACAGGATTAACATGGACTGTACAGTGCTTTATTCTTTGACAGTTCTCCTCCACATTGTCATGGACCTGCTCTGCTATACTATGGGATTCTCTAACGGACATTTCTGAGTCCACACCTATCTCTATATCAACAAATATCTTATTTGCATGAACTCTTGTTTTCAAATCATCTAAAGATATAACTCCAACGGTTTCTACTATATGTTTTCTGATTTTTTCCAAAGTCTCATCATCTGCGGATGAGTCAATTAGCTGGTTTACTGCCTGGAGATAAATATTCATAGCAACCTTCATGATTAGGATACATACGACCAAGGCTGCAATCGGATCCAGAATCCTTATTCCAAGTTTTGCTCCTGCAATACCTATTAGTGTTCCTATGGAGGAAAGGGCATCGGAACGATGGTGCCATGCATCGGCCATAAGAGCAGCGCTCTCGATCTTCTTTGCTCCTCTCACTGTGTATCTATACATCCACTCCTTTACCACAATGGATACTATAGCAGCTATAATGGCAATGCTCCCTGGTTCAGAAAAGTTTCTACTAACTATGGTCTTTATTCCACTATAACCTATACCCAATGCCGTCAATATAAGTAAGCTTGCTAAAAGCTTTGCTATAACCGGTTCTATCCTTTCATGTCCATAGGGATGACTCTCATCCTCTGGCTTTTTCGACATCTTTAATCCAAACATAACAGCCAAAGTACTTATAACATCAGATAAGGTATGGACTCCGTCTGCCAACATGGCCGTACTTCTCCCCAAGAAGCCTGCAAGAATTTTTACAATACTAAGGGCTATGTTACTAATAATGGTAACTTTAGATATCCTTATTCCTAACCCATATCGTTGTTGTAAATCCATTTTACATCCACCTCATTATCAATTGAAAAGCAAATCAAAGAATTTCTCTTTATTATATGTATTTTAATGTCACTTGTAAACAGTTTTTTAGAAATAGAATTAATTATCAATTGATAATTAATTTATATAAAGAAACCTGCTTTCACAGGCTTAAGAAAATACCTATTTAAATTCTTGTAAAAAGAACCACAAGGATGGAAACTGACACCAAGTAATATAAATAACCTAGTCTCCTTTTCTTATTGGCAAAAACCGATTGGGTACCCAGCAGGGCAAATAATAACCCTAAGAAAAACTGACCAGTACTTATTAGGATAAAAGTTCGTGCTAAATCTCCGTTGTTTCCAAAAAAAACTATAATATTGGGAATTATAGCTCCCAACCCAAGTATTAGACCCCCAATAGAATATATCTTTGATCTTCTGTTCCTAAAGCCCATTTTGTCACCTCCTATTTTTCCCATGGCTAACAACTCTAATCATAAAAGTAATTCTACATTTTCAAGCCAATTCCTCCATAATTTTGACCTAGAGGAAACAAGTATGAGTAGATTTTCATTGTAAACCCTAAAAATATATAGTAGTATGTTTGTAGGTATCAGATGTTTATACGAGGAGGAGTGAATATGAAGGATATTTGCAGGAATTGTACCGGTAAATATTGTACAAAGAAAATGTCTATTTTTGGAATCTTAAATACTGATCAGCAGCAATCAATAAATGAAATTATCATTCATAGAGATTATAGAAAAGGTCAAATCATTTTCCATGAAGGCGATGTTTGTGATCAATTTTATCTAATTACCAAGGGAAAGATTAAAATGTCACGATACACTAAAGATGGATATGAACAACTGTTATATGTAGTGTCTGAGGGAGACTACCTTGGAGATTTAAGTCTACTCAAAAAAGGTATTTGTTCTAATAATGCTGAGACTTTGGAGGATACCACCCTATGTATTTTAAAAAAAGAAGATCTAGATATTCTTTTACGAAAAAATCCGGAACTAGCCCTAAAGATAATGGAGATCTTTCATGATCGAATAGTTACCCTAGAGTCTCTTCTAATCACCCTAGGTATAAAAGAAGTGGAATCCCGTCTGGCCGGTCTTCTTGTAAGCTTTATAAAGGATTTTGGTACTCCTTCTGACAAAGGAATCGTATTAGATATTCCCTTAAGTAGAGAAGATATTGCAAATCATATAGGAACCTCCAGGGAGACTGTAAGCAGAAAACTTAGTGTCCTGCAGGATGACGGAATAATTGAATTAATAGGATATAAGAAAATTGTCATAAAAGATATAGCTGCAATAGAAGCCATGTATTCCTAGAGATATGTATTGAAAACGATGACGGGGGACGGAAAAGCCTTAGCTACTGGCCCCTAGCTTAAACCAAAAGATCGCAAACCACCGTTGATACAAATTCATTCGTCACTTTAAGATCGTTGTTTACTTGGTTTTACCGTTAACCTTATTTTCAGATTTTGTATCAGCATCTTTGTTTGTTTTTGCTACTAACAACGAACTACTAAGGCTTTAATCCTCTCTCGTAAATAGTTCGACTCTGTTTCTTCCTTTGTTCTTAGCAAGATAAAGAGCTTTATCTGCTCTTCTTATCATCTCACAAAAATCAATGTTCTCCCTAAAAGGTTTAAAATAAATACCTGTACTTATGGTAATATGTATGCTCTCATTTTTCAGTCTGAAGTTAAACCTCTCAACCCTTTTTCTAATCCTTTCACAGACATGGTAGGACATTGTTTCATCTGATTCCCTAAGTATGATACCAAATTCTTCTCCCCCATATCTACCTACAATATCCACCACTCTTACTGAATCCTGTAGTATTTCGGATAGCTGTTTTAATACAAAGTCTCCCGCCATATGACCATAGGTATCGTTAACCTTTTTAAAGTGATCAATATCCATCATTACGAAGGTAGTACCGATCTCACTTCTTTCATTTCTAGCGAATTCCTTTTCTAATAGTTCCATTAAAAGAGCGTGGTTATAAAGGCCAGTGAGTCCATCCATCATGGCCATTTCCTTAAGCTTATCCATGTACTGCTTAAAGCGTAATGCAGACTGAACTCTAGCTAGCACCTCATCTTTATCTAATGGCTTTTTAATATAGTCAAAGGCTCCAAGGTCTAAGGCCTTTTTAATATCTTGGCTACCCGTTTTAGCAGTGACCATTATGACAGGTATATCCTTAATTTCATAATCTTCCTTTAATTGTCTACATACCTCAAATCCATCTATACCTGGCATTACTATATCAAGAAGTATAAGGTCGGGCTTGAGTTTATGGGTCATTGCCACTACGGGTAGTCCACTATTGGAGCTATGGACCTTATATCCTGCGTTTTGGAGAATGTCAGTAATAAATTGTATATTAAGACGACTATCATCTACTACTAGAATTTTGAAACCCATCCTCAAATTCCTCCATCCACTGTTATATCATTATTTTAACTATATCATATATTTTATTTTATATAAAATATAATTATCTTAAAGTTATCATAACCTTCTCTTTAATGATTTTAAAATTCCATTATGAAAAGGGAGAACACTGTTCTCCCCTACAATCACTAAAACCCTTGGCTACTGGCTAAACCAAGTATCCAGAACTAACTACTAACTACTAACTACAATATTGTAGATTCTGTCTGGCACATAGATTTCCTTCACTATTTGCTTGCCTTCTAAAAGTTCAATAATTTTGTCATCTGCCATGATTTCTTCCTTAACTGTAGCCTGGGGTGTACCAGAAGCTATAACCAATTTGCACTTGACCTTACCATTGATTTGTACTGCGATTTCTGATTCATCATCCTTAGTTTTTTCCTCATCCCATTTCGGCCATGGTTGATCTACAAGCATTCCCTTATAGCCCATGGTTTCCCATACTTCCTCTGTTACATGGGGTGCTATAGGATTTAGAAGCGTTAAGAAAATCTTAAATTCCCCTTTTGTAATAGAACCCTTGGCATTAAATTCATTGATCAGGGCCATAAGAGTCGCTATGGCAGTGTTAAATTTCATACTCTCCACATCTTCGCTGACTTTTTTCATTGTTTTATGGATACTTGTTTCAAACTCATTTGAAAAATCGTCTCCACCCTGAACGATATTTTGAAGTTTCCATACTCGATCTAAAAATCTTCTGCAGCCCTTAATTCCATTTTGAGACCATGGAACGCTTTTTTCGAAATCTCCGATAAACATTTCATAAACTCGTAGGGTATCCGCTCCGTACTCGTTGACAATTTCATCAGGATTAACTACATTTCCCCTTGATTTAGACATTTTTTCACTATTCTCTCCCAATATCATTCCATGGGATGTCCTCTTCTGATAAGGTTCTACGGTGGGAACTACTCCGTAATCATATAGAAATTTATGCCAAAATCTTGAATATAGTAAATGTAGGGTTGTATGCTCCATTCCTCCATTGTACCAGTCTATCGGTAACCAGTAGTCCAAATTTTCCTCACTGGCAAAGGCCTCATTATTATGAGGATCTGTATATCTTAGGAAATACCAAGATGAACCAGCCCATTGTGGCATAGTATCCGTTTCTCTAGTACCCTTCCCTCCACATTTAGGACAAGTGGTTTCTATCCATTCTGTAATATTTGCCAAGGGTGATTCACCATTATCCGTTGGCTCATAGCTTTCCACCTCGGGTAAAACAAGGGGTAGTTCTTCTTCCGGCACTGGCACCCAACCACAATCATCACAGTGTACTAGAGGTATGGGCTCTCCCCAATATCTTTGCCTTGAGAATACCCAGTCCCTTAACTTAAAATTTACCTTTTCTGTACCAATTCCTTGCTCCTTTAACCAGCTGCTTATCTTTTCCTTAGCCTCTTTTACTTCTAAACCGTTAATAAATCCTGAATTGACCAAAATTCCTGTATCTGTATCGGTATAGGCCTCTTCCTCAATACTCCCACCCTTAACAACTTCTACTATGGGTAAATTAAACTTCTTAGCAAATTCCCAGTCCCTAGTATCATGACCTGGCACTGCCATAATGGCTCCGGTGCCATATGACATCAGTACATAGTCTGAAATAAAGATAGGAATATATTCCTTTGTGACAGGATTAAGAGCCTGAACTCCCTCGATCTTTACACCAGACTTATCCTTTGCCATTTCTGTTCTTTCAAAGTCAGATTTCTTATTAGCTAGATCTTTATAGTCATTTAGCTCATCCATGTTCGTTATATGTTCTTGGAGTGTTTCAACTAGGGGATGCTCAGGAGCTATGACCATGTAGGTAGCTCCAAATAGTGTATCCGGTCTTGTGGTAAATACTCTTATTTTATAGTCATCCATAACAGTGAAATCGATCTCCATACCAGTGGATCGTCCAATCCAGTTCTTCTGCTGTATCTTAACTCTCTCTATATAGTCAACGATATCTAAGTCATTAATTAATCTTTCTGCATACTCCGTAATCTTGAGCATCCATTGATTCTTTATCTTTCTTACAACCTCTGAACCACATCGCTCACATACACCGTTTACCACTTCCTCGTTAGCAAGTCCCACCTTACAATCTGTACACCAGTTTATGGCTGCTTCCTTTTTGTATGCAAGACCCTTTTCAAAGAGCTTAAGAAATATCCACTGAGTCCACTTGTAGTAGTTCGGGTCCGTAGTGTCTACCTCCCTTGACCAGTCAAAAGACAAACCTAGGGATTTGAGTTGTTCCTTAAAACGGGCTATGTTCTGCTCAGTAACCATTCTTGGATGAATCTTATTTTTTATTGCATAATTTTCCGTGGGTAGGCCAAAAGCATCCCAACCCATGGGATATAGTACGTTATAGCCCTCAAGTCTTCTTTTTCTCGACACAATATCCAGAGCCGTATATGATCTAGGATGACCCACATGTAATCCTTGCCCAGAAGGATAAGGAAATTCTACCAGTGCGAAATATTTAGGTTTCGTTTTATCATTAGAAGCATGAAAAGCACCCTTTTCTTCCCAAATATCCTGCCATTTTTTTTCAATATTCTTTGGTTCGTATCCTCTCATTTTTCACATTCCTTTCTATAGTTAGTCAAAAATATATAAAATCCCTCACCTCATATAGAGGCGAAGGATCGCGTTACCACTCTACTTGACAGATATCTATAAAAAATAGCTGCCCACTCCTCAATTAATAACGGTTTGACCCGATTAAGGCTACTTTGTTCACCCTAATAGCTCCAGGACGAGTTCAGAATTCTACACTACCATCTTACACCAACCGATGGTTCTCTGTTAGAATAGATATGCCTACTACTTCCCTTCAATGCATATAATAAGTTTTTCTGTAATTATAGCAAAGTAATCTATAAAAATCAACGGTATATCAATGGAAATTTATGAAATTTATGATTTATGATTTTATGATTTTCTTTCGATTCGTTGCAAATCATCGTTGTTACCAACAACAACTAAAATATCGTCCTTATGAATTCTATCGGAAGCCGTGGGTGAGATATTTATCTCAGTACCATGCTTAATGGCCATGACATTTATACCATATTTCCCTCTCATATTAATGTCCAATAAACTCTTGCCTTCCCATTCTTGAAGGGCTGCAATCTCCATAATACTATAGTCCGGTGCCAATTCTATATAATCTAAAATATTGGATGAAACAAGGTTATGTGCTACCCTAACGCCCATATCCCGTTCTGGAAATACTACCCTGTCAGCTCCACTTTTATACAACACCTTACCATGCAAGTCATTTTGAGCCTTGGCAATAACATATTTTACTCCCAATTCTTTCACAATAAGTGTTATCAATATGGAAGACTGTATATCTGAACCTATGGTTACAACAACCACATCAAAGTTTCTTATTCCTAGGGACTTAATTGATGCTTCATCAGTGGCGTCAGCCTGTACCGCATGGGTAACCGAGTCTGCTATGGACTGGATCACGTCTTCATTTCTATCAATAGCCATTACATCATACCCTAAACTATACAAGGTTCTGGCCACACTTGAACCAAATCTTCCGCAGCCTATTACTGCAAACTGCCTCATATTACCACTCCCTATTTTTTTCAAGACATCAAATGTCTATAGTATATATCCTATATTTTACCCTTATCATTTAATAAATTATAACAATAATGAATAATATCACTTCTTTTGATTAATCCAATGAATATCTCCTGATCATCTACCACAGGAACAAAGTTCTGGCTGGCAGCCAAGGATAGAAGATCCACAATATTTGCGTCTATCAAAACTGTCTTATTGTGAATATGTCTTGGTACATCCTTTAATAGTACCTTACTAGTATCTTGAAAGCTTAATCCATGTGTATTTTTCAGTTTCCAAAGCAAGTCCCCTTCCGTTAAAGTGCCCACATACTTTCCATCCTTATCTAATAAGGGTATCGCTGTATACGTATGGTATTCCATCCTCTCTAAAGCCTGTCGCATGGTAGATTGGGGCGTTTCATATATCACATCACTTTTGGGTGTGAGAAAAAATGCAATATTCATATCGTTAGTTCCTCCTTTTTTCGAGAGAATCCCAATGCTAATAATATTTATAGATTCTTCATTAAATTCATTTTTCCTTCACTATTTAACACAAAAAAGTGACAATTGTCAAGTTCAGTAATTTTGTCTTAGCGGGACATAAGGTGATGCTCCCCCTTAACAACCCCTATATATAGTTATACGTTGTTTTACTAAAGATGATATCCAGATACTTTCGAAAATAGACCTATTATTTGAAATTTACTTTAACCTATTTATTTTACATATAGTTTTAGATTTCTACCAATTATATTAAAGTATTATGGTATTCGTCTTTTTCTACATTGTTTAGAAAGTATTTTTAATTTGCTTTGCTATTTCTACAAATTTCTACATTATAAATCCGTATAATAAGATGTTGAGAAAATTTTAAGAGAGAGTGATACAATGCAAAAATTAGATGAGATCAAAAAACAAATAGATAATTTAAGAAAACAAATGCATTTAAAAATTGAACAAAGTGATAACCTTATCAATCCAGCTATCATAGAAACTAGCCAACTCCTAGATGATGAATTGAACAAATACTATAAGACTTATTAATTCGGTGAGTGACCTCGTTTTGCTAAAGCAAACATCAAACTTCAGTAGAGTTTTAACCCTATCTGAAGTTTCTTTTATTCCTAAAATAAAAATTTCTTACATAAATTTGAATCCTACTGCAATCTATTATAAAATATGGATAGGATATAGGTAGGAGTGAATATTATGATCAATAGAGAAGTATTAGAAAAAACTTTAAAGACAGTAGGATATAAGCTTACTAATCAAAGAAAAGCTATTTTAGATGTCCTGTTTGAGCATCAGGAGCATTTCTTATCGGCTGAAGAAATTTATATAGAGACGAATAATAAATTTACACAAACAAATTTCTCTACTATTTATCGCAATCTGGAAATTTTTGTTAAATTGGATCTAATACACAAAATAAACATAAAGGATGAAGCATCCTCCTATGGCCTTATATGCAGTGATTTTCATCATCATCATATTATATGCAGAGGATGCGGAAAGACTGAAGTTCTTGATTTTTGTCCTATGGATGAAATAAAGAAAAAGTCAAAGCATAGAGGCTTTACTTTTACAGATCATAGATTGGAGCTCTATGGTTATTGTATTAAATGTCAGACCCTAGACCCTATTAGTAAATAAAACTGCCCTATCTTTTAAAGTTTATCTGATTTACTTTTAAAGTATAAAGTATGTTAAAGGTACATATTCAATAATATATTAAGAATATTTAAGGATTATATTTTTATTTTTTGGGTATAACCCTTAAGTGTGCAAAGAAAAAAATAAATTATACCATCATGTTAGGAGATGCAAGTCTATTATGTTCAATTATGAGATTAGTCTAGAGGATAAAGCGTTATTTGACCAATATGTTTTTCATTACCCCTATGAAGTATCCTGTATCAATTTTACCTGCCTTTATATGTGGAGAAAATTTAATAAACTAACCTATGAAATAATAAATGACTACCTTTGTATAGCCGGTGAGGCACAGGGTAAACCCTTCGTACTTCCTCCATTAACTAAAAAAGATTATGATGTTTCTCTACTTACAGCTACCATGGATATTATACATCAAAGGTTTCAACAAGAAGGTCAATCCTTTCGCATGAAGCTTGTCCCAAAACATTTAAACAACCTAATAGATAAAACACACCCAGGAAAATATAATTTTGAGGCTGATAGGGATAATTTCGACTATATCTACTTGACCGAAAACCTAATAGAGCTTAAGGGCAGGAAGCTTCACAGCAAAAAAAATCACTGGAACTATTTTATGAACAACATACCCCATCATTATGTGCCCCTAACCAAGGATCTTATCGATGATTGCATGGCTTTGGTAAGAGAATTGAAGGAAGGTCCCTATACTACGTTACAATCCTCCCTATTAGACAGCGAGGAGATTGCCATACAGGAAGCCCTAAGCAATATGGTCAAACTAGGTTTTAAGGGTGGTGCAATCATTATAAGTGACAAAGTAGAGGCCTTTACCTTTGGTGAACCTCTTACTTCTGATATGATGGTAGCCCATATAGAGAAGGCTAATTCCAAAATTAGAGGTTTATACCAGGCTATTAATCAACAATTCTGTGAACATGAGTGTTCTAATTATAAGTACGTAAATCGCGAAGAAGACATGGGCTTCGAGTACCTAAGAAAAGCTAAAAAATCCTATCAACCTGTGAAGATGACCGAAAAATATGACGTCACCTTGCTTAAGGAGGATAAAGATGGAAATTAGACTACTTCAAAAGCATGAAATCCCCATGGCCAAAGAACTATGGAGATACGCCTTCGATAAGGACGAGCCATTCTACAGCTGGTATTTTAGAGAGGTCTTTAAACCTGAAAACTGTATGGGTGCCTTTATTGATGGCTATTTAGCTTCCTGTTTGCAGATTCCTCCCTATAGTCTATATATCAATGGAAGCTCTTATGACGTTCCCTATGTGGTTGGGGTAGTAACGGCACCTGAATATAGAAACAGGGGAATAATGAAATCCTTGATTAAGAAAACCATTGAAGAGATACATTCCAGAAACCAATATATTTCGATACTTATGCCCTTTGATACCTTTTTTTATAGACCCTATGGATGGGAGTTATGCTATAGTCAGTTAAGCTATGAGATTCCTATTCGTATACTGAAGAGTTACGGAAGTAGAGAGGGTACTTTTAAGAAGAGTGATTGGGAAAAAGATATTTCATCCTTAGACAAGATTTACAGAGCTTATTTAAAAAATCATAATGGGTACGTATTAAGAAGTGAAAAAAATTGGGAAATACTGTTGAAGGATTTATATTACTACGGTGGATATACCTCATTGCTACAGGACGATGCAGGTGAACCTTTGGGGTATATACAATACTTACTCAAGGGAGAAAAACTCATTGTCAAGGAAATAGCCTATACAAACCAATGGGCTAAAAAAGCTATTTTCGGTTTTATATATAGTCATTATTCCCAGGTTACACATGTACAATGGCCTGCTCCTACTAACGATACCGCTTTTTTATTTTTACGGGATACCATTAAGCCATTACCCACGAATACGGTAACCCTTCGCCCCTTTATGTGTAGTCGAATAGTCGATGTGTCGAAGGTATTTGAATACAGCTGTTATCCAGAAGCAGTGAATGTCAGTTTTAGTATGAAGATAGAAGATACTTATGCCCCTTGGAATAATACTAATTTTCATGTAGTAATCAAAGATGGGAAAGCTACAGCTATTGAGGATACAAATTTAGCCATTGATTTAGAATGTAGTATTAATACCTTGACACAATTATTCATGGGTGCATTAGATATGAACGAGGCAATGGATTCTGAGTTGGTGGTGTTAAATACCCCTTCAAAGTTCGGTGAGCTATCAAACGTTTTTGTGAAAAAAGATAATTTTATTAATGAATATTATTAAAAAAAGTTAATAGCTCATGGCTTATAGCTCATAGGGAAAGATTAAGACTAGTAAGTAGTTAGTGGTTAGTAGCCAAGAGCTAAGAGCAAAGAACTTTTTTCCCACTAACTACTTACACTCTCTTTAGAACCGCTAACTGCTTTTTAATTCCCAGCACCGTCAGTAGTATCCCAACGGATATCAAAACGATTGTTCCTCCTGATGCAAGCTCGAGATAATATGAAATAATGATTCCCAATATAACTGCTAATTCAGCAAAAATCATAGACAGAGTCATCGCTTGCTTAAAACTTTTTGCAAGCTGTAGACTGGCTGCTACTGGGACAACCATTAGTGATGATACCAATAAAATGCCCACTATTCTCATGGATAAGGTTATGGTGGCAGCAGTAATTACTATAAAGTAAATATTGATCTGTTTTACTGGTATACCCGATAGTCTTGCGGCTTCCTCGTCGAAGGCTATATAGAACAATTCCTTGTAAAGAAATTTAACCGAAAGTATTATCAATATACCCAATATTGTTATAAGCCAGATATCCTCCTTAAGTACAGTGGTAATACTTCCAAACAAGTACCCTAAAAGGTCTATATTTATATTTTTAGCCAGACTTATCAAGACCACAGCTGTTCCCAATCCTGCTGAAAGAATGATGGCAATGGCTAACTCAGCATACTGAGCATAGCTCTTTCTTAGTCTTTCTATTCCCAATGCTGCAAATACTGAAAAAATCAATGCCATAAGCAAAGGATAAATATTTGTTAATACTCCTGCAGCCACTCCAGATAAGGCCACATGAGAAAGGCTATCCCCGATAAGAGACATCCTTCTTAATACTATGTAAATTCCTATCAGGGGACACAAAATCCCCACAATCATACCTGCCAGCAATGCCCTTTGCATAAATCCGTACTGAAAAATCTCTAACATGATGAACCTCCGTAGTGGTTAGTGGCTCGTAGTTCGTAGTTAGTGGGAAAAAACAAAATAAGCAAGTTAAGAACGGTTACAAACCGTTCACTACATTTTTATATTTCTATGCAGGGAAGGGTTTGTAACCCTTCCTATGTTTTCCTGATAACTGACAACTAATTTTATATTCTTTTCCTACGAACTACTACCTACTAACTATGATGATGGTGGTGAACTAAAAGTTTCATTTTTTCCCCGTAAAACCTTGATAATACCTCTCCAAATGGAATATTACAGCATTGGTTGTGGGTAATTAACTTTTTATCCCCCATACAGGCAACCTTATTAACATTTTCAGTTATTGCTCCTATGTCATGGGAGACCATGACGATGGTTATGTTCAGTTCCGTATTCAGCTTTTTCATGAGTTGATAAAATTCTCCCTGGGAATTTAGGTCAATCCCCACTGTAGGTTCATCAAGAAATATAAGATCTGGAGAGCTAACCAAGGTTCTTGCAATAAACACCTTTTGTTGCTGTCCCCCAGACAGATTTCCTATCAATCTTTTTCCATACTCCTCCATACCTACAATGCTAAGAACTTCTTCCACCTTTTCCATGTGTTCTTTCTTTAAAGCTTTGAACAATCCCACCCTTGGGTACAAATTTGCAGCCACAACCTCTTCAACCGTGGCGGGAAAACTGGTATTAAACGAATTTGCCTTTTGAGCAACGTAACCAATCTTTCCCCAGTCATGAAAATCTTCAATTTTTTTACCAAAAAGCTTTATTGTTCCTCTTTTAGACTCCAAAATGTTTAGAAACAGCTTAATGAGCGTACTCTTCGCTGAACCATTAGGACCAACAATGCCAAGGTAGTCACCTCTGTATATATCAAGGTGAATATCCTCCAGTACTAGGTTGTGATCATATCCAAATGAAACATTATTCATTTCAGCCACTTTTTCCATAATCTATTCTCCTAGTGCTTTTTTTAACTCCTCTAAATTTTTCTCCATTAGAGAAAAATAATCCATTCCTTTCTGAAGCTCTTCCACGGTTAATCCATCCACTGGATGTAGGACTGATGTTGTTGCTCCCACTTCCTTTGCCAACACCTGTGATAGCTTTGGATTCGTTAAGGTCTCAAAAAAAATCGTGTGAATTCCATATCTTTTAACCTCTTTAGTGAGCTCTGCAAGTTTGGCAGCGCTAGGTTCTTCTTGGGGAGACAAACCCATTATACTAATTTGCTCTAATCCATATCGATCTGTCAAATAACCAAAGGCAGCATGGGATACAATAATTTCTTTTCTTTTTATGTTTTGCAATTCCTGGGTGTATTTTTTGTCTAAAGCTTCAAGCTTAGAAGTAAATTCTACATAGTTGGATTCATAAAACTCCTTATTATCTGAATCTATTATGATCATTGCATTTTTTATGTTTTCAGCTTGCTTTTTAGCCCTTAATGGATCCAGCCATAGATGAGGGTCATATTCATCATGATCATCTTCATCTTCATCCTCATCATCATGAAAGTGCCCTTTAATTGGTAAGAGCTCTATCCCCTGTGAGGTTTCAACAATCTCCATATTTTTCACATCCAAAGCTGCTAATATTTTATCCATCCAAGGCTCCATATTTACTCCGTTGTAGATAATAGCATCGGCATTTTCCAACGCTGACATCATTTTCGCTGTGGGCTCCCAGTCATGGGGTTCCACTCCCGGAGGAACCATTAGTCTAAGATCAATTTTATCTTTACCAATTTTGTCTATGAAATCATACATTGGATAAACGCTTACGTATATTACAGGTTTATTATTTTCTAAGGGCTTTTGATTATTGGAACTAGAAACTGGAGAGCATCCAGTAAATAGTAATAAAATTATGCTTAACAAGGCGACTATTAAAATGACCTTTCCTTTTCTCATAAAATCCTCCACCATCCATGAAATACTTTCTACAAAAATATAACATAGTACAATTGCAAATGCAAGTGATTTGCATTTAGTTATTCTACTCCTTATTGTAATTATTACCCAGTTTTAAATAAGCTAGACAAATAAATATATTCCAATTGTATATTTCATAGAGTATTAAACAAAATATATAACATTAGAGTATAAAAGAAAGGAGGTCTTTACTTGCTTCATAAGCCTAAAAAAAGTGCTTTCTCTCCTATGCTGCATCCTATTCGATTCATTATTAGAAGAATAATGAAGGAAATAATAAACTTACCCATGGAAATTCTGATAACAGATGAATATGGAGAAAACCTATGGGAAGCCTTTGCTGCCACCTATAAAACTGGACTTAATACTGCTCTAGAGAATGAATTGAGGGCAGAAAAGGGAGCGGCCATCGATAGACCCCTAGGCAGTCCTCGTAAATTTCCAAGTTTGGATGACTTAATGTTTAGTATCGCACAGCTCTATGTAATGCCTGAGGAGTTTGAAAGTGCTGTGGATACCAGTGTTGTGATTGGTAAAAAAGCAAAGAAGCCCTTCACCATCGATATACCCATCATCGTAGCTCCCATGGCCTATGGCACAGCCTTGTCAAAGGGTGTTAAAATTGCCATGGCAAAGGCTTCTACTAAGGCTGGTACTGCCGCCACCTCTGGAGAAGGTCCTCTATTAAAGGAGGAAAGAGAAGCTGCTAAATATTACATTCATCAATATAATCGAGGTGACTGGTCTAAATCCGAGGAAGAGCTGAATATGTCCGATGCCATAGAAATTCAATTTGGGCAGGGTGCCATTGGCGGTGTTGGTAGCAGGACAAAGACTGATATCATTGACGATGAAATGTATAGGGCTTTTAGATATCCTCCAGGCCATGACTTAGTAGCACACTCAAGACAGCCCGAAGTACAGAGCGCTAAGGATCTAGTTAAGCTAGTAAAGAAGCTTAAGGATATGACCAATGGTATACCCATTGGTGCCAAGATTGGTGCTGGAAAGTATTTGGAAGCTGATTTGAATATACTATGCAATGCAGGTGTGGATTTTATATGTGTTGATAGCTGTGAAGCGGGAACAAGGGGTTCTGTGCCCATACTACAGGATGACTTTGGAGTTCCTGCTCCTTTTGCCATAGCAAGGACAGGACAATGGCTGGAAAAGAATAATTTTAAAGATCGTGTGACATTTCTGGCATCTGGGAAAATCCGGGCTCCAGGAGATATGCTTAAAGCCTGTGCCTTGGGTGCTGACGCCTGTTATGTAGGCAACGCAGCATTATTTACAGTATCACATATACAAGCATTTAAGACCTTACCCTATGAGCCCGTAACCCAACTTGTATGGCATAACGGTCAATTTCAAGATGAATTTGATATTGAACAGGGTGCCGCCTTCTTATCCAACTATCTTATTTCCTGCAAGCAGGAGCTTGATAAGGGAATACAGGCACTGGGAAAAAATAAGCTTCAGGATGTAAATAAGGAAGATTTATCTTCCCTAAGTGAGTTAATATCTAAAGGTTGTGGTGTACCTATGGCTTATCAACCCTATGAATATGAGGAGAAATTTCAAGAACCTACTAAACTCAGGAAAGTTAGAAAAATTACAAAAATGGACAAAAGTGATGAATAAAAAACCCTGATTTACAGGGTTTTCTCTATTTCACCTAAATTTACTTTTTCTAAGTCCTCAACGATAATTATTTTTCCATATAACATATCCATTCCGCAAGTAAAGTTTATTACTCCCTCTGTTTCGGGAGTAAACTTGATTTCATTTTGGTTTTCCTTAAGATCCATTGAGTCAAAGAGAACTGAATTCCCCTTTTTTACTCATTTTTTATCCTTATACTTATAAAGGGTAATTTCCACATCTTGACCTTCGGTGTATCGTACAACGGCTTCATCCGTCATCATACCCACCAGCGTTAATTCGTTAGCCACATCACTGTCTCCTGCTAAACACCAGTAGTACTCCTCCATTTCCTCATGCTTCGTACAATTTAACAGCTTAACCAATTTTTCTAGCTTTTTGAGAGACTGGTCATGATAATCACTCTTACAGTAAATCTTAAAGTATTCATCTGTCTCTTTAACATTAATTTGAATATCTGTTGCATCCATATAGAAACAATAATTCATTAGTTCATCCACAATTTTTGATATTTTCAATCGAGCATGCTTCATATCCTATTCATCCTTTCTAAGGGCCTCTATTATAGGAATAAGGGTGGCTGCCACAATTCCTCCAGAAAAGCCATTATTATATAAATTAAACCCACCATGCAAATATCCAACACTGGCAACTACTGAGGAATGTAAAAAACCGGCTATAAGCCCATATTTCCATCCAAAGTTTCCAGCTATTGGTGCCAGAGTGGTTCCAAATAAAACTGCCAGTAAAGATACCGGATCATTTAAAGGCAATACTTGTGTTATATTGCCTAGTGCAACTCCGATTATTATTGGAGCCATATTTCTTAAATGCTTCCCAAAAGCTCCAAATCCCACAATCGTGAATATGCCTCCAAGAGTAGGCCCATTTAAATCTCCCCTTACTGCCAAAACATAGACCGTAGAGAATATCCCATTTATGCCCATATTGACTAGAGTTGGTGCAAAGCCTTCAAGTATAACAAAATCTGTAATTAATCTTCCTGAGTATTTGTAAATACTTTTTAAGCTTTTAAATGAGTCCTTATTAAGTAGATAACCCCCTAAAATCATGCTCCCAAAAATAAAAAAGAGAAAAATTCCTATACTTGTATTATTTCCAGTTGACCATATGGTTCTTGATTCCACAACAAACCCATAGGATCGAAATACCGCCATAAATACGGTTCCAATTATTCCGGCTGTAAAGCCTATGTTGTAAAGGTTAAAACCTTGATGAACCCTCATTAAATAGGCAGATAAAGGGGGTAATAAAAACCCAATGAATATACCCACTACTGCCCCCAAAGGAATACTTAGAAACTTTGACATATTCATACCAAACATAATCTGAGTAACCAAAGGAGCTAAGGTTGTACCAAGCAGTGCAATATAGACATATTTTACAAACTTATCCTTTTGATATAGGGCATATAACCATACACCCAAAATAATAAACCAAATGTTTAATATGTTTTTACCAAAAAGGGCAAACCCTGACATTAACCAAATAGTAGAAATCGCTGCTCCAGTAATATCTATATTCAGTCGATACAGCATCAATACCGCTACTAAGGTTACTAGTCCTGAGTTTACAAAGGCTGCACCAATACCTCCAACACCAAAATAATCGGTAATTAAAAAGTCTGGCTCAATTATTATGTTGAACAATCCCTGAAGAATACCCATTGGAGAATCAAAAAAGAATCCAAATATCACAAATACAATTCCATAAATCGATAAAAATAAATATTTAGTTTTATTCTCGATATTTAATTTTTCATTAACTAGTACTGGCTTTTTAAATATACCTTTAATAACAATCCCCCCTTCTAAAGACTATGTCTAAAATGTCTTTATATAATATTATATTCATTATAACTCATGAACATAAGGCTTGCTAGGAAAAAACCCCTGGGTTTATTCTCTTCATCTTGATCGAAGAGTATTCCAGAGGGTTTTAAGGGTTTTTTTATATTTTAAATTCTATATATTAATCAATTACAATCTTAACAACAATATCATTTACAGTTTCTACTTCAATGTAACTGCTATTCTCGTTAAATAAATCTGCAAAGCTCGCATCATCATCATCTATTTCTATTTCTACATCCTTATCAACAACAAAGGTTTTTTCAGAAGTACCCATCTTTATGGTGATTTTATTTTGAGCTCCGCCTTCTATCCTGATCAGCTTTCCTTCATAGACTTTTTCGAATGATTTAGCATAAAGCTCAACTAATTTACCATTTTCTATTTTTAGTTCTACTTCCATACCTACAACTAATTCATCAAAATCAGCATTATCTCCGTCCACTTCAATATCCGTAATATTCGTTATATTAAATGTTTGCGATTTGCTTCCTGATTTAACAGTAATTTTTTCTTCACTGTTATAGATATTTGTGATCTTACCATCGAAGTCAAAATCATCATCATTATATTTATATTTTATAACTGTAACTTCTCCATTTTCCAATGTAAGTTCTACTGTGGCATCTAAATCAAGGTCTTCTAATTCATCCTGAAGATCTTCCAGGTCATCCCAATCCACACGCTTATCATTAATATACACTTTTACTTTATCATTCAAATCATAGGACTTATTTGTATTATTTACTCTAATAATGATTTGTTCATCATCGTCATCATAATCAACAAACTTTCCATTAACCGTTTCTGTCTTTGTAATGACTTGAATTTTTACGACTTCATTATCTTCAAGATATAATTTAACTGTCATTCCTTCTCCAAGCTTACGATAACCAATTTCTTTATTGTCAGTGCTATATACTTTAAAGTTATTCGCTAGCTCATATACAGTTTCTCTACTATTAACTTTTATTTCAATTTCATCATCTTCTATGTCTGTGATGACTCCGGTTACACGACCATTTATATCACTTTCTACTTTTCCATCCAATCTATCCACAAGCATTGCCATTTCAGCTCTAGTAACTGGCTTATTTGGTTGAAATGCGTTATCTGTATTGCCCACCATAATACCTAATTTGTCTATAAGATAGACATAACCTACTGCTCCTGTTTGTACCGCAGATGCATCTTTAAATCTCAACTTAGCATTCATATTTTCATCTGCTTCTTCTACATAATTATCGTCATCATCCTTAATGTCTAAAGCTCGAATGATATATTTTGCTACCTCTTGTCTTGTGGCTGGTGTGTTAAAGTTTCTCTGCAGTATATCAACTTCATCGAGTAATCCTATCTCCTCTGCTAGTTCCACATAGCCTATACCCCAGTCTTGTACTTCACCTTTAACTTTCTTGTCTTTTTTCCCTTTGGTTATTAAATCCTTATATGCATTGGCATCATCTTCCCATTCCAATACCCTCATAATCATAGCTAAGGCTTCAACTTTTGTTACTGAACTAGCCGGTGCAAAGTTTTTTTCGTCTACACCTTTAATTATGCCCTTTTCCGCCATTTTCTCTATAGCATTTTTTGCCCACTGAAAACCATCTATATCAAGGAATTTCTTTGCAATTCCTGGAGGCAATCCACCTTTTTTAGCTAGCCCAGGTGGCATAAAACTTCCTTGTGCATAACCAGGTATAATTGCCATTGAGAGTAGTAAAGTTGTTATCAGTATAATACTGATTAGTTTTTTCATATTTTTCTCCTCCTCTTAATTTTCTATTATAGGGTACGGAATAATATTATAATTTTGGTACCTTAAATAGAACTTTTTTTGTTTTTTTCTAGGAATTTAAACTCCTCTCAATTAAGTTTCACTTTATTAGTACCATAATCATGTTTGTATGCATATTTTATTACTGAGAGATAATAACACTCAAATTTTAATTTAAGGGGGAACAACCATGGATCATAAAGATAATAACCGCTATATTGATGACTATGATGAAGCTGTTATGGGTACAAATTATCCTATGTATCCCAATATACCTTACCCAACTGGCGT
>JUEG02000105.1_pt1 | contig 26970 bp, 25 predicted proteins | sample 432341 | NCBI WGS metagenome assembly JUEG02 (sample SAMN02953476, study PRJNA257561) | rock porewater metagenome | biome: terrestrial; feature: Opalinus Clay rock; material: porewater; isolation source: Opalinus Clay rock BIC-A1 borehole | place: Switzerland: Mt Terri URL, St-Ursanne ... | reverse complement strand
TTCATGGATAGTATGGATGGTTTATTATCCGCCCGCAGTCCGGGACGCATCTTGGAGATCATGAAGGACAGCCGGATTGGAGCTCATGCCTGCATGGCCCTAGTAGGCCTACTTCTATTAAAATTCACCCTACTGGCTAGCCTAAGTCCGGCTCAGTTTTCCATTCTCCTCGTTATGCCCATGATCTCACGCTGGGTATTTCAGATTGGAGTTGTCGGATTTCCTTATGCCCGCCCCCAAGGACTTGGAAAAGGTATTCATGAAACGATCCACTGGATCCCGTTTCTTATCAGTGGAGGCTTAGTCTTTGGAGCCTCCTTTTATCTAACCAGCTTTGCTGGGCTAATTGCCTTTGGAGTATGCGTGATTGCCATAACCCTTTGGGCTGCTAGGATTTCTTCTCTCTTAGGGGGATTAACTGGAGATTTGTACGGAGCGTTTATCGAGGTTTCAGAAGTTGTATGCTTACTGGCTGCTTTTCCTTTTTTACGATAATACCAAATTCACCCCTTGTCTGAGGGAGTACTTTTGCAGACAAGGGCACACAGACATGGGGGACGGTTCTTCTGTCTAACTCATTTAGACAGAAGAAGAACGAAATCGCTAGGCAATGACTGCTTTACATAGTTATCTTTACGGCTCAACTTTCAGTATACCTGAGAGTTGAGCCTTTTCGACATACAAAACTTCCGATTACCCTTATTAAGATCTGTCCACTATCATTGTCTAATCTAAGAAAGACGTAAGGCTAATGACTTTGCTCATTAACCTTACGCCTTTCTATATTTTAGTAACTCCTGCATCGCCTCAGACAAGGGGGCGGTTCCTTGTCTGAAGGACCGTCCCGTGTCTAGAAGAACCGTGCCCTCGTCCACAAATCCCTACTTTATCGCCCGAGCTAAACGTTGGATACCTTCTTCAATGATCTCGGGGGTGGAACAAGAGTAATTCAAACGCACCTCGGAGGTCACACGTCCATCCGGGTAGAATAACTCACCTGGTACATAGAGAACATTTTGACGAATAGTCTCCTCAACATAGTCAAAGCTATTATTGATCGTTTTGAAGCGCGCCCAAAGAAAGAGTCCTCCGGAGGGAATAATCATATCAACCTTGTCCCCTAAGTATTCTTCGATGGCCCGTACCATTGCATTTCTACGTTCTTTGTAAACTGTGCGTAAGTTCTGGATATGCCCTGGAAGCAAACCTTCATTTAAAAACTCAAGTACTGCGCGTTGCGTAAGGTTATTACTATGCAAATCCACACCTTCTTTGGTTTGGCAAAGATGGTTAATGATATCTGAGTTCGCGACAACATAGCCCACTCTCAGGCCAGGTGAAAGAACTTTAGAGAACGTCCCTAAGTAAATCACGTTATCCGCAAGTTCCAATAAGTTCGGGAATCGCTCACCTTCAAAACGCAGCTCGCCATAAGGATTATCTTCAACAACCAGCAAATCATAAGCCTTCGCTATTCGCAGTAACTCTATTCGTCGTTCAAGCCCCATAATTTTTCCTGAAGGATTTTGATAATTGGGGATAAGGTACAGAAACTTTGGTGTAATTAGTTTCAACATTTTTTCAAGTTCTACTGGAATAACTCCTTGCTCATCACACGGAACCATCATCATCTGAGCTCTAAACGATTGAAAAGCTTGAATTGCGCCTAAATACGTAGGGGTCTCTACAAAGACAACGTCCCCTGGATCTAGAAATGTTTGCGCTAACAAACTCAATCCCTGCTGGCTACCCGTTGTAACAGCAATCTCATCGATCGTGACAGGGTTAGCATTTCGCTTATGCTGCTGTGCTAACCATTCTCGAAGGGGTGGGTAACCCGCCGTTTGAGCATATTGCAAGGCTGATTTTCCTTGCCCTTCAAAAACACGTTGAAAACAACGCTGCAATGCTTGATCCGGAAAAAGTTCCAACGCTGGTAATCCCCCGGCGAAAGAAATCATACTGGGATTCTGCGCCGCTTTTAACATTTCTCCGATAAAACCTTCTCCCAAGTTATCCATCCAACTTGCATACTGCATCCAATTTCCTCCTCAAGGTTGTCCCAAGATTCCTTCATTATTTCCAATTGCTACTCTAAATGACAGCTTTCCCATTTTCATTGATACTAATATCCTGAAAGACTTTCAATGGTACTTCCTTTTTTGGGTATTACTCTCTCATTAATAAGTTCGCCAATCCTGTCCAAATCCCTTCAAGAGCTTGGGTTATAATGAGGACTGTATTTTAACACATAAATCCGTTTAAAGGCCGTTCCTAACATGCATGCATATACATATGTTAATGAAGGACCGTCGTCATACACGCTCCTTAGAGTCCGTATCCCTTTATGAAGTGCCAAATAGGGTGACGCACTTGTACTCCAGTCCCGTGAGCTATTTGGATGTTACATGTTCCGCATTCAGTTGTTATTTCGCCAAAAGCCGATGACCGAAGCCCCCCCCTCACTTTTTCAAACAAGGGCTTGCCGATTTTCATCCCCAGAACATAGTTTTCTTCTTTAAAGCCGTAGCTCCCAGACAAGCCACAACACCCGCTATCCAAATCCTTCACCTTCAAGCCTGGAATTAAACGTAATAAGCGGACAACTGGGGTACCAATGCCTTGGGCTCTGAGATGGCAAGGCACATGATAGCCAACGCTTTGGGAGGAAGAGCGGAAATCCTGGCGAAGCTCCCCCTTTTCGTAAAGTTCCCACAGGAATTCAAATAAATCATGTGTTTGACAAGCGATCAACTCCGCTCCAGGACCGCCATATTTAGGGTAATCCTGTTTCAAACTCAAGGTACAGCTAGGACAAGAAGCCACTATAGGAATTCCCTGTTCCAAATAGGGTGTGAGTAAACGCAGATTATGCAGAGCATTAGCCTCTGCCTGAACGAATTGATCGTTCGATTGCAATGGAACCCCACAACAACGAAAATTCGGCGAGATAACTGAAAACCCATTATGCTCCAAGACTTTAACGACGGCTTTGGCAGTCAGAGCATCATTATACACCGAATAACAACCAGGAAAACAGACCACTTTTTTGGTCTTGGAATTAGAATTTAAATCAGTATTTGAATAGGTACTAGCCTTCCCCCCAACAAATTTCCGGTGATAATCTGGCAAGGGGGCATTTCTGCTAATCCCTACAGTCTTCTCCATCAACACTCTGACTACTTTTTTCCTCAGGACGAAATTTGTGACAGGTGCCAAGACAGTACCTAGAATTCCCAGATATTCTGCCCGCCCTAGTATTAGCGATCGGAGTCTATAGCGCGGAGTTTTTTTGTTGAGTCCTGACCTGATCGCCTTACGACGTGCATCCATAATTAGCTCGGTTATGTTGACACTCGAAGGACAAGTGATCTCACAGGTTTTGCAATTAGAGCACAATGCCAAGGCTTTAGGGTCAAAATAAATCCCCTCCAAGCGCAACCGTTCAGCGTCTGGACCAGCAGCTTTCGGTCCCGGAAATAAGGGGTTAACCCCTGCGACAGGGCACTCTGCAGTACAAGCACTACACTTGATACAAGCATCTAATTTCTCAGCCTGACAAACTGCTTCCACTGTTACTCCGCTCATTTCTCCCCTTCTTTCCACGTATCGACCTGATGATAGCTTTGTATAGACTCCTACTTTTCTACAAGTGGATGTACTACCCCTTGCTCGGCTTTCACTTAGCTCTATAGTTTAGTCCCAGCCAGGTAACCAGTCGTCAGCGCGACCCCGCCACCACAATAATCTGTCCAAGGATCCCAATGAGCAAGCATACGTCCACACACGTGGACATTCTGCAAATAAATTTGACCATCGCTCTTGAGCGGATGGAGGTCTTTATCCACCTCTATACCCGTCAAGGCATAGGGTTGAGGACCTAAAAAGCCATCCTCTGTCCAATGTTCAGGTAAATATAGAGGGCAATCAAAGACCCCCTCCCGAATCGAACTCGGCCCAACCTGGATCCCCCCTCCGAATATTCCACCCGTCGCCAGAACAAATTTCTTGGCCTTTAATTGTAGACTTTTCCCCTGACTCTGAAGGACAATACTATCACAGTAATCATCCTCCATAACGGCGGCTTTGGCCAGACCTGTCATTAGAAATTCCCCACCAGAATCTTTAAATTTCTTTCTGAGGAATTGATAAAGATCTCTTCCTACCGGAGAAGGTGGGAAAATAGTTGGCTCGACGACCGGGACTTTCAGTGACGCCAATAACTCGTGCAGTATAGGCTCAAATGAGGCACTTAACCCAGGAAACACCAGCACTACACCGTCTCTCAATCCCGCTAATTGGCGTATGGGTTCCTGAAGAGACTCTCTTAAATAGTCTGCCCCCTCTTGAGAAGCCCAATATCGAGCATAATCAGTCGGGAGAATACTCTTTCCTAAGCGATAATGTGACTCAAACTCCGCCACCTGCAAAGACTTAATCGTCACCTTTGCTTGAGGAAAACTAATTTCCAGATTTGCAGCAAATAACCCTGGGAAAAAGTCCTTCAATCCTTGTGGGGCTATTAAGATAATTTGCTTTGCATTTTGTAAAGGTTCCGCCGATAAGCTATGAGGCACATACCCTGCAAGCCGGGTCTCACCAAGCGGGGTCAGTACCCGTTCACCTTTACCCCACGAACCTTTATAAAAAGGGCATATTTCCTGCCACTTGGCTATCGATTCGATGGCCTGATCTTCTGTGATCAGAGAGAAGGGATGCCCCAGTTGATCCTTAAGCACGAAGAAATCGCCAAAATCGATAGCGCCGGAAGCAAAGGATAGACCGCCTATCCCTTCTGCTACGATCATAACCTGCTTCCCTCGCTCAACCGCTGTTATCCCGGCAACTAGGCCGGCCAATCCTCCACCAATAATAATTCCATCCCACACTATCATTTCCCCCGATCCACACCAAAACGAAGCAGTCCACTATATATCCCTCGGGTTAACTCTGTTTCCCTCAACTGCGCCCCCCAGAGCACCGGACGGATTCCCTTCCAACGTTGATCTAGAAAATCCTGGAGTTCTTCACGGAACGGTCCATACTTACCTTTCGCACGCCTCAACAACGGCAAAGCTCGATAACCACAGAAAGCACCTTGGCAAGTTCCCATCCCTAATCTGGTCTTTCGCCGGATATCCGAAAGGAAATGCACATCTTCGTCCGCTACAGCCCTTTCTACTTCCGCTAGACTAACCATTTCACATTCGCACAGCATCTGTCCCTTCGTGGGGTCTAACTCTATTTTATGCAAGATGTCCTCAGCGTCCGAGCCAACTCTCTCCAACATCTTCGAAGCCGCTCCCCAAGGCAACACCTTCTGGGCAAAATCCTTAAGGGCAGGCGCTATGATAGGCAAAATAGGCTCATCTGCCGTTCTGCAGTGAACCTGTTTACCGAGCTTTCGGGATACCTGATCTGCGGTTCTCTCCGCCATTAGTCGGTAAGTGGTAAATTTTCCACCCACGATGCTCAAAAACCCTTCCAGACCTTGTTCTTCATGATCAATTAAGGCAAACCCCCGACTCACCTCTCGCATCTTTTCTTCTATTAAAGTGTCACTATGCCTTTCCTGATACAGAGGTCGCACTCCTGCGAAGGCCCGAATCACCCGGAAGCGTTCAATTTCAGGTAACAGGCCTTCTCCTAAATTAATCAGTTTTTGCACATCTGCCACAGAAGGGGCATTGTCACTTGGGGAGCTAACCAAGTTCGAGGTTGTGCCAAAGACCGTAATGCTTTCATGAGGAACGAAGATATCTCCATCACTAGGAGGGTGCAAACGATTAATCACCCGTTGGAACAAACGCTGGTTAAACGCTAGCAACGTCCCTTTATCCGCCACGACATCGAGTGCCACTCCTACTGTGGCTGCCAATTCTGGTGCCCAAGCCCCAGCAGCATTCACCACAACTTCAGATGTAGCGCTAAATGGTTCCCCAGAACGCAGTAGTCTTCCACTCACTCCTGTGATTCGATTCCCTTCCCGAACCAGCGTATCGACCTGATGATAACTTTGATAGACTCCACCGTAAGCCGTCGCAGAATGGGCATTAGCCCACACCAATTTAAATCCATCCACAGCTGCATCGGGCACTTCAAACACTCGCAGGGCTTGTCGTCTCAGAAGCGGCTCCTCGGCATAGGCTTCCCTCACTGAAATTTCTCGCACAGAAATAGAGGCTTCTGCACATCGTTGCAGCCATTTTTCGGTGTACTCTGGGTCATCTTCAGCCATTTGTACAAACCAACCACCACATTCTACAATACAGCTAGGAGCGATCCGCTTGAGAATTCTATTTTCATGAGCACATTCTGCAGCGGACAAGGGGTCTCTAACTGCATAACGGGCACCACTATGCAAAAGCCCGTGGAAACGAGAACTTGTGCCGTGAGCCAAGTCCCCCTGTTCCAGCAACAGCGCAGTCACCCCACGCATACTCAAATCACGCAGAAGACCGACCCCAGTCGCTCCTCCACCAATAATAATTACTTGCGCCTGATAGTGGATCACTTTACTCATCATCCCAATCCAGGGTACGCAGGACAGCTTTTTGCCAACCTTTATAGAGCTTACCACGCCGCTCACTGCTCATAACCGGTTCAAACCGTTGATCTAATCGCCAGCTAGCTTTCAGTTCATCGATATCCCGCCAAAACCCTACAGCTAAACCGGCTAAATAAGCAGCCCCCATCGCTGTCGATTCAATCGCCTGAGGTCGTTCGACAGGCACCCCTAAAATATCCGCTTGAAACTGCATCAGAAAATTATTGGCTGAGGCCCCGCCGTCTACTTTCAGAGACTTTAACTCCATCTCAGAGTCCTTCTCCATCGCCATCAAAACGTCCTTGGTCTGATAAGCTAAGGACTCCAACGTTGCCCTAATAACGTGTTCTTTGCTCGCCCCACGGGTTAAGCCAAAGATTGCTCCTCGGGCCCGCATATTCCAATAAGGAGCTCCTAGACCTGTGAAAGCAGGCACGACGTAGACCCCCGCTGTATCTTCGACCTGCTGAGCTAATTCTTCGGAGTCCTTTGACAATGAAAACAAGTTCAGCTCATCTCTTAACCACTGAATAGCTGCCCCAGCTGTAAAGACACTTCCTTCCAAGGCATAGACGACCCGTCCGTCCAGACCCCAAGCAATGGTGGAAATCAGACCGTGCTGAGAAGTGATCACACGCTCCCCAGTATTCATTAGCATAAAACAACCCGTACCATAGGTGTTTTTCACCATGCCCGAATCAAAACACATCTGCCCAAATAAGGCAGCCTGCTGATCTCCCGCAATCCCACTGATTGGAATCCCTTGGCCTGCAAACAGCCCACAAACCGCCTCTCCATAGATTTGACTAGAGGGTTTAACCTCTGGCAACATAGAGTTAGGAATCCCTAGTTCTGTTAGGATTTCTTGATCCCAAGACAAGGTGTGAATATTATAGAGCATCGTACGGGAGGCATTGGAATAATCCGTAATATGTAATTGCCCGTCCGTGAGTTTCCAAACCAGCCAGGTATCAATGGTACCAAATAAAAGCTCACCCCGCTTAGCACGTTGGCTTACGCCTTCGACATTGTCCAGGATCCACTTAATCTTAGTGCCGGAAAAATAGGCATCCGGCACTAAGCCTGTTCTGGCACGGATTTTGTCCCCCCAGCCTTTGTCCACTAAACGCTCTACCAACTCGGCTGTCCGCCGGCACTGCCAGACAATCGCTGGAGCCACTGGTACTCCTGTAATCCGATCCCAAACCACGGTAGTTTCTCGTTGATTGGTAATGCCTACCGCTGCGATTTCAGTAATCGCTACACCAGTTTTGGCCAACACTTCCTCAATAACCGTATATTGAGTTTGCCAAATCTGTTGAGGGTCATGCTCGACCCAACCGGGTTGAGGATAATATTGAGTAAATTCCTGCTGAGACACACCCAAAATCTTACTATCATGATCAAAAATGATGGCCCGCGAACTCGTTGTGCCTTGATCTAAAGCTAAAATGTAACGTTTATCCAAACCCGTCACTCCTTTCAGCTATTCTCTATCGAACCGATTGCCAGAAGAGGCCTCTCAACTTCTATAATATCAGTTCATCTCTTTCTAATGTAAGGCCAAGCATCAACAAATGCAAGTAGGTCTCAAGACTTAGGCCAGTAATTTCTTGCACAGATCTGCGGCAGATCCAGCGTCCGGAGCATAACCATCTGCCCCGATCTTTTCAGCGAAATCTCGGGTAACAGGGGCTCCACCTCCAAAAGGAAAAAAGTGACTATAACTATGCAATGTACAACGATCAACTTTTAGGGTACACTTATAGAATAGGATATCAATAGATACTCTAATCTTTCACTAGATTGCGCAGAGAGGGAGAAACATGACTGACTTTATCCTCATATTTTCATTATATGCATTTGCTGGATGGGTCATGGAAACCTCATACCGTTCGATCACACAGCGCAGGATCGTTAACCCCGGATTTCTAGCCGGACCCTTTCTTCCAATTTACGGATTCTTCGCAACCTTGGTCATACGGTCCTCTGATCAATTATCTATTCTTAGCTGGGTGTGGCAGTTTGTTTTATTCGTCTGTATAAGCACTATGCTAGAATATGCAGCTGGTTGGTTTTTTGAACGTTTCTTTCATTTGCAACTTTGGGATTATAATACGACGCCCTTCAATCTACAAGGACGTATTGCACTCCCCTTTTCTCTGCTATGGGGGGTCTTAGGTATGATGTTTCATCATATCATTCATCCAGCAGTTATCATTTATTTTATGATCATTCCTATGGCTATTCGTCCTTTTTTGGCGTTGATATTGACCGTCTATTGTATTTGGGATATTATTCATTCAACCCTGCTACTTCGTAAACTAGAACATTTTGTGGCGGCTTTTCAGGAACGATATGAACTATTGGATCTCACGCCGTTCCAGATGGCCTTTTCTCCCTTTAGGCGCCTCTTGAATACCTACCCTAAAATGCGCCATACTGTAAGTGAGGCGATGGAACTGCTTTACGCAAAACAAGATGCATTAGAAAACTTCTTAAAAGTTCAAGGCAAGAAATTGTATGACCCCGATGAAAACGACACATTAGGAAGGTGAGACGATTGAGTTTAGCAGAACACATTGATGACATTTTAAACCACGAGGAGTATAAACAACTCGCTTCATTTACCCATCACCGACCATTCACTACTTTAGAACATTCCCTCCGTGTTGCTCAAATTGCTTATGACTGGTCAATACGACTAGAAAGAAGACTCAAGATAGATACCCATGCTGTCACTCGAGGTGCCCTACTTCATGACTTTTTCTTATATGATTGGCATCACCTACGACCCGACGGCGCAAGATGGCATGGATTTCGGCATCCGCGTATTGCCTGCCAAAATGCGGAACGTTGCTTTATTATAAGTGATAAGGAAAAGGATATTATCTTAAGCCATATGTGGCCCTTCACCGTTCGTATGCCTAGGAGCCGGGAGGCCTTTCTCGTCATGATTGCAGATAAATTCGCATCGATACAAGAATTCAGATTTAAATTCAAGCGCCACCTTCCACCCTCGGAGCGATACACTACTCTTCGTCTTGTAAAGCCTAAAAAAGAAGCTAATTGATCCAATCGTGAGACTAAGCACCCTACCGGAGTCTCGATGTTCAACTTTAGTTGAACGAGGTCACTAGTGACCAAATATTTTAATGGCATGCTCTTTTTCTAGCATGCCATTTTTTTGTATGGATGACACTGAACTAAGATTAGGAGGTAACCATTGACAAAGAAGAAATTCTCCTTTTTGACATTGCTAATGTCCATCTCTATAATAATTTTTCTGTATCCTAAGTTGCAGAACCCCGCTGATTTACAGGCATTTGTCACCCAGTGGGGATTATTAAGTATTTTAATTGACGTTGCACTAATTGTACTCTTAGCGCTTTTTCCTATAATACCGTTTGTGCTAATTGCTGGGGTGAACACCCTTCTGTACGGATGGATAGCGGGTTTTATGATTTCCTTTATTGGAAGCTTGTTAGGTGCATCACTGGGTTTTTGGTTAGCTCGTACGCTCGGACAAGCGTGGGCCCAACCAAAGGTTAAGAAGTTAGGTAAATGGGGCGCTCTTCTGAGAGGAAATAGCTTTACTGTTGTCCTTCTTTCTCGACTTGTTCCAGTACTTCCCTCAGCAGCGGTAAATTATGCTGCAGGCTTATCCCTGATGAGCTTCCCATCGTTCTTATTGGCCACGATGCTGGGCAAAATTCCCATGATTATTTGGGAATCCTGGGTGGGACATGACTTGTGGCAAATCTCACATCATCCCGGTCGTTTACTATTAGCCCTTGCCATCGGCGCTCTCCTGTTTGGATCAGTCGGACTCTATTGGTATTATTCCAAAAAATTCCCTAAAACCCCAAAGTTACTTTAGAGCAAAAGCCTTTGCAATCACCCAATATCCGGCAGCGTTGGGATGTCCATAATCCGGTCCGATGATAGACCGCCCTTTTCCTCTTACCTCACGATCTAAATCAACCACCACAAACCCATATCGTTTTGCCCAAGTGATAATAATAGCATTGGCAGTGTCTATAGCCCCTTGCACCTGTCCGTTAAATTGGGCGTAAGGCCCCGCTGACAAGGGATTATACAAAGTGGCTACTTTTACAGTTGCCATAGGATTGAGCCGCCTAATCACGGTTCCAGCCTGATCAAGGTTTTTACTCATGTTTGCAAAGATCATAGGCAACTTAGAGGGGTTAACCATATGATGAGAGTTAGAATCCCTGAGAAGTTGAAGTAAATCATTGGAACCAATCGTGATTGTAATCAAAGATGCCTGAGAAACCAGCTGTCGCAGGCGGCGATCATACAATAATAACTCAAGCAGTCCCTGTGTTGTTAACCCATTTACGCCTAGATTATAAACGCTCAGCTCCGAGTTATGCCTCCTAAGAAAATCGCCATAAACACTCGGAAAAGAAAATGAGCTTCTGACACCATACCCCGCAGTAATCGAATCACCCATTGCCAGATATATTCTCACCGTTATCACCGCTTTCAATCCATACATATTAATAACGGTATATAGTATGTTTACTAGGTGAGATCTGACACGCCTAGGTGTCAACTCATTCAACTTAAGTTAAACATCGAGTACCAATTCTGACTTAAAGTCGGAGTTTTACGATTGGATAAACCCTAAGAATAATGGTATGCTAAATTTACTAAAATACGTATTTAACTGTCGTATGTGGTAGCGAAAACTAAGGGGGTCTTACTGATTAAAGTTTGGGAACTTATCAAGAAAGGGAATACTTCCTCATTATACGCGGCGCTCGGCAATATCGCCCTAGTCATCCTTAAGGGTACAGCAGCCTCATTAAGCGGAAGTGGGGCTATGTTTGCAGAAGCAATGCACACTGGCGCCGATGCTATCAACCAAATTTTTGTCTTTATCGGCAGTATACTCTCCGAACGGAAACCTACTCCACGTTTTCCGACTGGCTTTGGACGAGTCATCAATGTGTTCTGCATGGGAGCTGTGATCATCGTCACGATCATGGCTTATGAGACAATTCTTGAAGGGATTCATTTGATCCAACACCCAGTGCCCATTAGTAATTTAGGTTTAATCATTTTCAGTCTAGGTGCCTCCATGGCTATTGATGGGTTCGTCTTATTTAAGGCTATGCGTGAAATCGGACGAGAAACTCGTACGGAAGCAAAAGGAATTTCCCTAATTCTAGCCGCCCTGAAAAATGTAAAACGAGCCTCCCCTGCCACTCGTCTGGTCTTCTACGAAGACCTTGTCGCCACATTTGGTGCGATACTGGCCCTCGGGGCTATTCTCGTGACACGCTTCACAGCTGTTAAATCATTAGATGGATTCGCAGCGATCATTATCGGACTGATGATGGGCTGGGTCGCCTATCGAGTTGGCTATGACAACATGGTCGGACTCATCGGTGTTTCCGCTCCGAAGGAAGTCGAAGACAAGGTTTGCCAAATTATTTTATCAGACCCCGATGTTACGGATATCAACAAAATGCGAATCCTCCAAGAAGGACGTTTTTACCATGTCGAAAGCTACATAGAACTGCAGCCTGGCTTAACCTTGGCCGTCGCTGGTAGCATTAAAGCTAGAATTCGAGATCAACTCTTGGCATATGAAGATATTACAGATGTTACTTTGGGGATAATTGAGGACACCGGTATCCAAGATTGGCAACCTAAAAATGTGCCTGACAAATAAGCAGTACAATAAAAGAGCTAAAACGCATCCTCTAGGGATAACGTTTTAGCTCTTTTTGACATCTCCCAAGACATCAAACTAATAGTTTATCATAACAATAGAACGGTGTTTCTTTTCCTAAGAAGGTCATTTCTGCAATAAATCTATACCCCGATTTTATAAATAATGCCTTCATCTTCTCATTAATTGAATTTGTGTCTGTCTTAAGATAATTGATCTTGCTTTTCAGAGCTAAGACCTCGGCAAAATTCATAAGCTCTCTTCCTATACCATTTCTTCGGCACTCCGGATGGACAGCCATTCTGTGGATAACCATCACGTCCTTACTCGAGGACCAATCAAGCCCACAATATTCACTCGGCTCAATCTTATTAACACAAATTACTCCGACTAACTTCCCTTCTCTTTCAGCAACGTATAAATCTCCTTCGCTAATATCCGCAAGGAAATCCCTTTCCTGAGGATAACTATGATCCCATTGATAGTTATGGTAGGAATGCATCTCCGTAATTGTCATCATAATTATATCCATGATATCCGGGATATCGTTTACTATGGCTTGTCTCATGACGATGCCCAAAGATACAACGATGCTACTGAGCCATAAGGAGAATACCTTTTTCTATAGCGCTCAAACCTTTCCTTTGGAAGCTCTTTGAGGCCATATATATTCATCATGCCCCGACAGATTGCTAGATCCTTAAAGCTTAGTACATCAGGACGATTGAGCGAGAAGATTAGCAGCATTTCGGCTGTCCAAACACCCACTCCATGAAGCGAAGACAGCTGTAAAATTATTTCCTCATCCGGCAGAGTATGAAGTTTCTTAAAATCTACAGTTCCAGATAACGCTGCATCTGCAATCCCCTTGATGTAGCTAGCTTTTCTCTCTGACATGCCACAGGCTTTAATGTCAGACAGTTCCACCTGCGCCATGCTCTCGGGTGTAATATCTTTGATCAGTACACACAATCTATTCCATACCGTTTCTGCCGCCTTTTTGGAAATCTGCTGGCTAACAACACTCGATACCAAAGCCGTGAACGGATCAGGAGTAATCTCACGCTGGATTATGCCAATTTTATCTATGGCTGCACCCAACTTTTTGTCTTTACGTTTTAAGTAGTCAATTTCCGTTTGGCCATAATCAAAAATAGGCACGGCTTTTTGCCCCCCTCCAGTTAATCGCTATTATACATCTTTAATATCAGTATAAATTGCGACCTATCTAGTCTTTCGCAACCCTTTACTTAGGAACCATATCTATGAATTTTGAATGTTTTGAAACCCTTTTCCTAAAACCTCATGCGCCTCACTCACAATAATGAAGGAGTCTGGATGATACTTCTTTATATAGGTTCTAAGTTTTATGAGCTGTGTTCTATCCATAACAGAATAGACCACAGAATTTTTATTTCCTGAGTACCCACCCTTACCATCAAACTCAGTGCATCCTCTGTCTAATTCTTTAATAATATAGTTTTGAATAGACTCGTTATCATTTGAAAAAACCATAACAGCCTTTACAGAAGTAAATCCTTCAAGAACCTTATCAATGATCACTCCATTCATGAGCACACAAACCACGGAATACAATGCTGTCGCGATACCAAAAGTTACTGCTGCAAAAAGCACGACAATAAAGTCTACAGCTTGCATGGATTTACCTAAATTCCAATGAAAATATTTATTTAAGATTTTAGCAATTATATCTGTTCCTCCAGTAGATGCATTTTGAGAAAAAACGATCCCTAGGCCGGTTCCTAATAATAAGGTCCCGATGATTGCAGAGAGTAACACATCATTTGTAAGCGCTTGCGGTTTCATGACCACTTCTATTAACCACATGGTTCCAGACACACCAAAGCTGGCATAGATCGTCTTAGCCCCAAAATTTCCGCCTATAAATAGAAAACCAATGACAAATAGAATAATATTCATTATGGTCATCGACATTCCGATCGGCAAGGATGGCAAGTGATAGTTTAAAATAATAGCGATACCAGTTATCCCACCTCCAGTTATATGGGCTGGTACATAAAAATACACGACTGCACAACTAACCAAAATAACTCCCAGTGTTATGATTAAATACTCTTTAATTGTCTCTTTCATAATGAATCTTACCTCTTCTTGTTTTATATATAGGCATTATAACACATTCTGATCCTGGAATTCGTCAGTCTGTTAACATAACACAGTAAAACCGCTATATGGCGGGTTTTACTCCTTAAGTGAATAAGATCTTGAAGTTAAAGTAAAGCTAATACAACGCAACTTTTTATCAATTAAATGTAATAAGCATCGATTGACTAGTAATTAGGGAGGCATTTATGGCAAGCATCTACTGGTATAGTCTTCTCGCCATCATTGGAATGGGAATCGCGGCCTTTACAATATATAAGAAAAGAAATCGTGCTAAACTCTCTACCTATCTTGTATTCTTTCTATTGGCTACCTGTATTACATGGATAGGCGAATTTATCGTACTTGGTCTATTTAATGGTTATGCTTACAAAACTGGTATATTCACAAGTCCTTGGGCAGAAAACCTTTTAGGTCATCTTATACTTAACTCGACACTTTATCCTGGTACAGCGATCTTAGTTGCAGCGTACTCCTTAGGGTATGGATGGATTTCCTTGATTACCGTTATCTATTTATTTTTGGAGTATTTGTTTTTAAGTTTAGGAATATACGAACATCATTGGTGGAAATATTACATGACAGCCATTGCAATTTTCACCTATCAGATTATTACCAAAGTGTGGTTTTTTAATATCAACAAACTACAACCTGGATTGTTGCGAGTTATCACATTCTATTTCGTTGGTTTTGTCCTTCTACACTATCCCATTCCCATAATTCTGCTTTTAGGGAAACAATACTATAATGTGAATTGGGTCCCAGATATGTACCTATCTAGTACCATGTTTATTTTTATTTATCAGTTAGTTGAAGCTATAATCCTAGTATTCTTCGTATGCGTCCTTAAGCGATGGTATTGGAAGCTTGTGCCCTTCATTATTGCTTTTGTTGGCCACGGTCTACTTGTGAGCTTGAACATCCTGGTTTTTCAAGATGGGTGGAATCTGTTTTACACAATGATAGTTTATTTTACTAGTTTAATAACGTTTATGCTAATCGAAAGATATTCCTTGATTCCTACCATTCCCTTCTCCAAACCTAGGTAGATTGACTTCTAGAAGTGTCATTATGGTCAGAGAAAAGATGAAGCACTATTTTTAGTTGGTAGTGCTTCATCTTTAAAATTTAAACAGTTCAAAATATGATAGTTGGTGCAACTTAGATAGCAGCTAGGCGATCTAGCAAAGCTTGTTTGTCTGTCGATGGGGCTACATCATCTGGTAAGGCATTAACAAGCAGGGCTGCAATATCTATATAGAATTTGAGCTCGCTTTCTTCTGCTTTTACTACACCAGCTGTTGCTGTTTGTAAGGCGGTTAAGGTTGTTGGGATATTTACATTACCTGGATCTACAACTGTGTTCATAATCAAAGTGACTGCAGTCTGTGCTAACAAACGACCAGTTAGCGATGTATTAGTCGCCAGAGAAATATTTGTCTTACACAGGATGATTCCCTCAAAATGTGCATCCGTCCCAATCGCAACGGTTTCCGATGACTGCCAAAAAATGTTCTTGGCTTGTGCTCCACCCGTTAAGGTAACTCTCGTGCCGCTCGCTTGAGTGATTCCTTTAGCTATTTGGAAAATAAAAACATCGTTTGCTCCACCATGGAGAGTGACATCTGAATTTATTAAAACACCCGTGCCCCATTTGTAAACACCAGGTGTAAGCGTTTGACCGCTAATGTCTCCAGTATACAGTTCAGTATAGTCTGGGGCTCTTCCAGCAGCATCTGTGAACGCTGTTTCTAGGTTACTTACCGCTGTCGTCAGATTACTGGACGTCGGAGAGGCGTAGTCTGGAGCGTATGCCTTTCCAATAACTTGAGTGGACTCTGAAAATTGATTCGTAGCATCCACAGAAAGAGAAAATCCAGTTATGGCCGTCGAATCAATTGGGCTAACACCAATATTTCCTGTAATAACAGAATTAGGTACGGAAGAGATTCCTGTTTTTGCCAAGATCACATAATTGTCAGACGATCCCAGGTTTACTGGAGCGGTACCAACTGATGGTATAGAACTGATAACTTTAGAATATGCACTTACCTCAACGGTGTTTACTACAGTTGTTTTGAAATAATACTGCATACCATTGGTCAGCGCAGTCACATCGTACGACGTTGTAACCGGAGCGCTGATTAAACTATAGGTTAGACCGTCTAATGATCCATAAACATTATAAGAAGTAGCTCCAATCACTGGCGACCAAGTTAAATTAATTTGTGAATCTCCAGCACTTGCAACAAGGCTTGTTGGCGCAGTAAGAACTGTTGGTAATGCTTTTCCAGTGTCTGCCATACTCATCGTTGGTACTGCCATCATAACCACCAGTAATAGTGTGACTAATAATTTAAAAAATTGCTTCTTCTTAAGTGTTTTCAATTTATCAATTCCTCTCATTCCGACTTATCCCCTTCTCCTCTTATTAGAAAAAATGTAACTTAATTCACAAATTTTGCACCAGCTCTCAAATTATGTATTTTTCTATTAATAATTAATACGCATGCATAGATACATTTAAGGGGGTATCAGAGAAACACTAACAAAAAAGCAGGATTCTATAAAGAAACCTGCCTCTTCTAACCAACTCAGAAAACAAAACGTATCATAACTCCGTTTCATTCGCTTCTACATAATTCTTTAGTACGTTTAGTTTATTTTCCCAAAATCGTTCGTAGAAAGAAATCCATTGCATCACTTCACGTAAGGGTTCCGGATGAAGGCTGTAGCGCGTCTCCCGACCGACTTTGTGTACCTTAACAAGTCCTGCATCTGACAAAACATGCAGATGTTTGGAAACTGCCGTGCGGCTTATCGGAAAGTTTTGGCTTATGGCGGTAACAGGCATCTCATTATCTACAAGTAGTTTTAACAACTTACGGCGAGTAGGGTCGGCTATTGCCTGAAACACGTCATGTTTAGGTAATGCCGTACCCATCTACTCTTCATTTTCCGGTTTGGCGTCATTGGCAACACTAACCAATGATCAATACTGACCATAGCATATATTTCCAGAACATTATACACTTAAACTATAGCTAATTGAAAAAAGCCATTTACAAATCAACTACGTGCTGATCGCAAATGGCTTTTACAGTCAATCTTCTTACTATCATCAATTCTCTTCCTGTTCATAGAACTGAACGGTAATAGTATTCCCTTCTAAGAAACTTCGGATTAAGAGATTAGTCTTCGTATTGTTTCTGAACTTAAAATCAAGATCGGGATAACTAACCGTTGCATCCTGCCCAGGCGGAACATACTTGACGGGCAGGGAATGATGATGTCTTTCAATAATTTCTAAATGGGCCAGGGCTACTGCATTATAAAGAGTTGAGGAAACTTGGCAGATGCCTCCTCCGAGCCCTGGTGTAAAATCTTTTCCTACAATGATTAGCGCTTCTTTATAACCCGCTGCCTCAGTTCGTCGTCCGACACTCTCATTGAAAGAGAACCGTTCTCCGGGTGCTAATAGTATTCCATCGAGAGCCTTTGCAGCAAGGCGAATGTTCACTGTACGGTTGACAAGGCTAGCATCAAAATGAGTTGCGTATTGTGCGATTGGCTCTGGGCTCTTCACTTTCTCAACGAGGGGTTCGTTAACGGTAAGATTAAGTTTAATCACTTTACTATATCCATTAACAACGCCATAATAAACACTTTCCCCTACTTTACTGGTATCGAGCATCGTGGGATTCCACATAACGGGTATATCAATAGTATCACTGTTGAATAACTTTGCTTGAACAATTGCAGGTAAAGAATAGTCAACATTTTGGGTAACCGTTGCAACTATATCGGCTATAGAATAAATACTAGTTTCTTTTGCTAATCCAGAAATCAAGTCTCTTGAGGTAGTTATTACCTCATCCGTTACAACTCCACTGCCTCCGAAAGAAATTAGCTTTGGGGTAAGATTGTTTGCATTAAGTCTCCCAAAGTAACTGGCTACTGATTTAGGCAATGTTGGTACAGAAGGGTCTATAAATATAATCGGATCTCCATTCTTCGCAGCGATAGCGCTACCTGCCAATGCATCAGCAAATCCGTACCCTGTGGCCAGATATACCGTAGATGGTTTCTGTGCAAAGGTTTCTGCAATGATTGAATTCGTATCAAACAGAGTATTCCCAGCCAATCGTACGGTATTAGCCTGAGGTAATAAGCCACTAATTTCGGATAGTACATTATCTGAAATAACTCCAGCTCCGCCGGTGATGTATACTTTCGATGGATTTTCTTGCAATAGAAAATCTTTTATTTCTTGAGGAAGTGCATCGTGAGGGGATAACAGTATCGGCCAGCCTTTATTAGCAGCGAAACTCGAGATACTTAAGGCATCAGAATATTGTTCTCCTGAAGATATCACTACTGTGGCATCTGTGATAGCATTGAGCGAACTGGCTACTTTTTGAGATGTCTGATACCTGTCCATACCAGCAATTCTTACAATATTTATAAATCCAAGGTCATTGAGTCTGGTTTCGAACTCCGGGCCTATTATTCCAGTTCCGCCAATGATATAAACTGTTCCTGTTGTGTTAAGATGCTTAATGACATAATCAAATGCATCCTTAGAGTTATCAACAGTAGAATCAACTAATAGTATAGGTGCTTCCTTTTCGTGGGCTAGGACACTTGCAGATAACGCATCTGCGAATTGGTTTCCTGTTGAAAGGATTACATCCTTAACTTCTCCGTTGCGATAATACTCAGCGATAACCTTGGCAGTTTCAAATCTTGTATACCCAGCGAGCCTGTCAATACTAATAATTTGTGCTGCTTCACTAGCTGAGCTCAGATCATTAGTTGCAGCAAAAGCAGGTGCTCCTGATAAAATGCTGCATCCTAGAATTAAAATTGATGCTATTATCTTTTTGTTCTTCTTTATTATTTTCACACTCCTACATCAGATATCAGAAATAATTATCTCATGTAGGAGAAGTGAAGCATGTCGAAAGAGTATTGTTGTTCAGGGATTTTAAGAAAGAAGAATGTCTAAATTTTACATCACTACGAGTAGATTAGAAAAAGTCGGTACATATTACAATTCTACAAGGGAATTGTAATATGTACCGACTTTCTAATGTTAACCACATTCATCGTTTAGTATTTTGCTTTAAAGCATCCCTATATTTCTAATTCATTAATTCTTTACGGTTAGCAGTTTGGGGATTTTTCTCTAGCCATCCACTTTCAATCATTAATTCTGCTCCATCCTTTGCTAGAGCAAGAACCTCGACTGAGAAATTCGAGAAGGTAACGGCCAAATCTTTTCGAGCAGTATTTGCTAACGAAAGTCCGTATTCAGCAACAATAGTCGCTATTACAACAGTGACGTGGCACATGATTAATTTATCACTATGTGGAGATTCTGCTGATTCCGTCACTAAATCGGTAGTTATTATCGGATGTGGTAAATCTTCATCATCTAAAAAAGAACTCAGTTTCTTCAGTTGCTTATCAGCGGTTTGTTTTGCCTGAGAAATAAACCGTTTAACCTTCTCAGACTTAACGACTTGACCATAACCTAAATTCAAGGTTTTCAGTAACTGCTTGGTTTCTATCAATGAGACGATATTGCTGATTTCCATCGAATTAAGTGGTCTTTTATTTTCAAAACCTAAAGCAGAGCCCAGATAATCTTTGTTGTGTACAAAGTCTACCCTGTCAGGGGTCACGATGCTAGGGGATTTTAACAATAACCCTTTTGCTAATAATACCTCCGTTGCACTTTGGTGTATCTCTATCGAAGTATTTAGGCATTCTGTAAAATAACTTCGAACATCCGTGCGCGAAGAAAGACTTAAGGCATTACTATAATTTATTAATATAAACTTGTGCATTAGTCTAGTATACTTAATCGTAAAACTTTCGGAAAACAATTGTTTGGCATTGATATCGACATCCTGTTCACCGAAAGCTTCAGGGATCGGATGATTGGTCGATTTAAAAATGTCCTCCATAGTGTTTATGCGTAGAGTTGAGATATCAAGTGCGCGTTGTAACACAGCGTGAATATCCGGGTCAAAAGATTTCGCCACATAATACTTCAAAAAACACACCGCCATAGATTCTGCTAAGTAACTAGTCCATAGGTGACCTACTTCAGAGGCTGTAAGTAAAATATTAGACAAGTTGTGTTGAACCGCTCCAAAAGGAACTTGCTCCACTTGGTCTTGACCTTGATAATCCCCTATGTTCATCATTTTAACCCTCCATATTTTGTACATAGTTTCAGAATTATGTTTCCCCAAAATAGGCATTAAAATACTATGAAGTGTTTAGCGACTACTTCTTACCTGATTATTTCTTTAAATGCTGTGAATATTCTAACGCTGTTGTGACGTAAATCCCTTTAAAGTTACGCTGTTGAACGACACAGAAAGAAAAAGCAATAATCCGAAGGCAATTGTCGCACCCGCTGTATATTCCAATGCTTTCTTCGTTCCATAATTTTGAACCGTTGACAGAATTACTATATTGGTTGGACCTGGAGTAAAGGTTACGATGATACAGTAAGCTAAAAACGCTGTAATGTTCATAAAGATATCTCCTTAAATGATACTTTACAGCATTATAGCGTTCCATTTACTGAACGTATAGGACATTATTGCGGCCATTTTAGTTTACCTCTTTATTTAGTTCTTCAAATATCATTCTAACTCCAACATGCCACTTCTTGTCCTCTGCGTATTTTGTATTTATCCAAACTATGGGGTCTATAGACACTGGTCTAGTTTTACTAAGGGTTGCTACTAAATTCGCTGCAATTCGGGATGAATCTAGTATATCAGTATTATAAACTTGCCAACTACCATAAACGTTGAAAGGGTTGTTTGCGATTAGTCTAGCATTTCTATCATTTTTGGGAACGTAAGATTGCTCCTGGCCTACGATTGCAAAAAGAAGCAATGGATTAACATCATATTCATGAGAAGCTTGAATTATTGAAGAGAAATACGGCTCCACGCCTAGCAAGGATCCCTTTCTTGATAAGAATTGAAGTAAACTACTCTCATCAACTTTTATATATTGTAACTCATTTATTAGTGGCTCTTTAACATTATTCAGTAGTTGAGTAGTCTCATGGGAAAGAAAAATCCGATCATTTTTTTCTATATATTGCAGTTCAGCAAACAGCATTCGAGGGTTAATTCCGTTGACACTAATATCCTGTGTTAAAACAAATTGGTTTGAATTTAATAATGCAGACAACAGTAAAGAGATAGCTAGAATTTGACTAGGAATATACTTTCTAATTATCTTTCCTTTTAAATAGTCATAAGCTGCATGAACTCTCTCAACAAAAAAACCTCCGAAATAGGAGGTGCCTACACCCGGATCAATCCAAAAATCTTTTTCCAAATCGAGTATGGATTTACCAATTATATATTCTAATTCATAATCACAGTACTCATTATAAGAATTAGCAACCTTTGTAAGTAATAGGTTAATTTGTTCTTCTTGGATTGGATTGGAGCAATTTGTTTTTAGCCAATTAATAAGAGAAGCATTAAAATCCTCCCCCGTATCATTTATAAAGAGGCATGCACGAAAGATATCGGATCCTCTAATGTTGTAATTATCATTTATTACAGCACGTTGAAGAACACCAAATTTCACCTGTTCTCGGATTCATTTATTGAAGCCTTGTAAATACCGATCAATGACTTTATCAATTACATCAGCTAGAATTATAGATCGTTGCTGTATACTAGCAGCAGGATATTTTTTCTTGATATAATTTCTAAATGATATTATTTGATTACTTTGTAAAATCTCAAATCGTTTTAGTTCAGCTACAAACTCCACAAAATCACCCTCAAAAATTATATAATTCTATTAACGTTTTTTTCTAGAACCTTGGTAATAAATACATTTACCAACTCAGGATCAAATTGAATACCTGCATTATTTTGCAATTCCTCTATTACAACTTCCTCTGGTAATGCACTCCGGTAACTTCTCTCACTGGTCATTGCATCATAAGCATCTGCTATCGATATGATTCTTGACACGAAGGGTATCTCGCCCCCTTTTAAGCCTTTCGGATATCCTTTTCCATCCCATCTTTCATGGTGATACAATGCGTAGTTAGCCATATCAGACATATCATTTAACGTACTTAGAATTCTATAGCCTATTTCTGGGTGACGCCTAATTTCTTCCCATTCATCGTCCGTTAGTTTTCCTGGCTTATTGAGTATCGTTTCATCTATAGCAATTTTCCCAATATCATGAAGTAACCCGACGGTTTTAAGTTCTTGTATTTCTCCTTCTAATAAATTTAATGCTTGACCCATTTTTGCACAGTATTTCGAGACTCTATGGGAGTGCGCCTCTTCCCTTTTGTTTTTTTCATGCAGTGTGTTAATTATGGCTTGGATTGTTTTACCTCTCATACTTGGACTTTCAAAGAGTTTATTCTTATACATTTGATCTTCAGCCTTTTTGAATATTTCTTCTATTTTTTCCTCTTTATTGTTCTTGGTTTCATAACCAAAGGATATTGAAAAATTAAGGGAGCCTACTTTTTCTTGTAATGACAGTTCATTGAAACGATTAATGACTTTCTCAGTTTCAAAAGCATCTATTTTAGGTAATATGATAACAAATTCGTCCCCACCTAGTCTGGCAATAATATCATCAGCGCGGCATCCCTTCCTTATCACTTCTGCAACTTTCTTTAGTAGCTCATCACCCATTACATGTCCAAAGGAATCATTAATAAGTTTTAGACCATTTACATCACCCAGAACAAGTGTTAACGGCAGATTTCTTTCCACATCTAGTCGCGCTAACTCTTCTTCGTAAAATCTGCGGTTGTAAAGACCAGTCAACTGATCGTGGTAATTTAGATAAAGGATTTCTTTTTCAGCTCTTTTTCGGTCTTCAATATTCCGACTTACACCTACAATTTCTATTTCTCCTGTTGTACTGTATCTATACCTTGTCGATACCTCAACCCAAATAATATTTCCATTTTTGCAAGGTTGTTGAACCTCGATAATGGAATTTTTATGAGTCTCAGAATTCTGTTTAAAGTCTGAGATACCTACTTCTATAGCATCCCTTAATACCACATGAGATTCCGGCGTTAAAGATTCTTCTAAGCTTTCACTCATCGCTTCTTCCGCCGTAAGTCCTCTTAACTGCAACACCGATGGACTAATGTATGTAAATTTACCTTTTGTCAAATTCAATATCCAAATTACATCAGATACTTGCTCTGTCAAAAGCCTATATTTTTCCTCACTTGTTTTCAGGGCTACCTCAGAGAGTTTATGTTCAGTAATATCTGTGGCGGCTGTCATTGATAATCGTCGACCATCAGCAACCTTGCCGATATTAGAACTAGAAAACCTCCATATTCTCACGTTACCATCAACAGTCGTAACATGAAATTCACCCGCATCTTTTGGATCATTAGAATCATAGGATTCTTTTATTAACCCTCGAACTCTTAATTTATCTGTACCATAAGCCTTTTCTGTCCAATCATCGACAGTTGGTATATCTTGAATCGAATAACCTGTGAGTTCAGTCCATTTACGACTTATTACTATAACTTCCCCATCTTCTGCTCGAAGCATAATAGGAATTGGAGCATGATCTAAGGCATTGCGGAATTGACTATCGCTTTCCCTCAGCGTATTTTCTGTTCTCTGTCGCTCGGCAATCTCTTCTTCTAGGCTGCTATTGTTTTCTTCAAGCTTCTCGTTCATTTTGGCAAGTTCATTTGTCCGTTCCAACACTTTGGCTTCAAGTTCAATATTCATTAATATTATCTGGGATTGAACTTTTTTACGTTCATCAACTTCTCCTTCAAGCTCGGCATTCGATTCTTCAAGCATTGAATTTGCATCCTGTAGTTCTGCAGTTCTATCCAGAACTTTTTTTTCGAGTTCATTATTTAATAGAAAAAATTCTTCCTTTGCTTTCTTATTTAATCTTAATTGGAGGATTAAGAAGAATATCAACAGCGTCACTATGAACACGTTCAAAGCACTATCTCTTTGTAGAATAGAGTATATATTATGGTCTATGAGAATATTTGCCGGGAGAAATTGATCTTGGGCGTGTATTATTAGGACACTTTTTTGTTTTGTATCTGTTTCAGCATAAACAGGAACTAAGCAAACTTGGAGAAGAAAAAGAATAAAAGTCAAAAAGAAAAGAATACGAGACCTTGAGGTTCTTGGATGAGTTTGTAGGAAGTGTTTTATCATCACAGTCATTCTCCTTTATATAGCAAAAAACTAAAATAACAGCCAAATGAGACTGATGAAATCCCACCAAAAAATAGAAAAAAAGCTCAGTTAATATTAATCTACTCTAGAATATTCGTCGCTTTTCGTTCAATACCTCCAAAATGTCATAAAGAATCAAAAAGGGGCAGTTCAAAGGCGATCTGACCCTTCCTAGTAGCTTTTAACCACTGTAGCCAATCGCCATGCGTAGCACACCAAAAAGGAACCTATAGAGATAGACCTATTTTTCATAGTGTCCATTCTAAAGGTTCCAGTATTTTTCGATACGGCCTATAGTCTATCTATTTAATATGAATACAGTGTGCTGGGCAGCCCTCGGCAGCTTCTTTGGCCGCTTCTTCACACTCACTCGGGACTGGGTTTGTGTAAGCTATTGCTAACCCGTCGGCCCCCATTTTAAAAACTTCTGGACAGAACTCCGGGCACGATTCACACCCGATGCACTCATCTTGGTCTACTTCAGCAATCATAATATATCCTCCTCAAAATTATTATTGGAACAAAGCCACTACAGAGTTTGAGAGTCCAATGAGTCTAATTGTTTCGATGGATTGCTCCTTTGCAAAATCCTAAGCCTCTTTCAGTCATGAGTCTGTTTCATTTGCCTGTTCCATCTCTTACTAGCATCTGAATGACCTTCTGCTGTGTTTTCGGCATATGCCTTTTATGATTAAAATTATACTCCGTTTTAAACATATGTCAATAACCATTCTGGCATTATTTTATAAGTAATCCTAATAAACATTGTGGTCTAGAGAACGAAACAAAATTTTGACTACGAGAGCGTTCACATGAATATTCTCTTTCACATTGAATAAGTTCATTGAGATTTATGTGATGTCGAGTTGTCTTTTTAGTTTTCTGAACCCAATATACATACTAATGCGCCAGGGCAGGATCATGCTAAAGGCCAAGATGAAGAAGATACCGCTCATCTGGGCAGGATCGATATGTATAGTCTCTGCAAGGTAAATTTTACCGATCATTCTTAGGGCGACTAACCCTATCAAAGCTACAATAAACAGCTTTGATCTTTGGAGATAAATATGGTTGTCCCGAATTTCTAGTTTAGAAGTCTTTATTAAAATGAGCGAGAAAAGCATTCCCATGACAACGGAACTTATCAGTTCAGGTAAGGTTGGTCTAAACATAGGTAGGATAAACATACCCGTACCAGTAGCCATGAACAACGGTGGTAGAATAATCTTTTTTGCTGCTACTGGTTTTTTTGTGTTACGCAATCGTACCAAATTGACGACAACAACCATTAACAACGACACAACAATTGATGCGATTAGTAAGTACTGTTTTGTTAACATATTAAAATTAACCCTTCTGTCGTCCAGTTTTTCACGTATTAAAATCTAACTCTTTGCTTTCATCAAGAAAGCAAAGAGTTAGATTTTAGCAGACCAAAGAGATAACGAGCTCTTCTATCTGACTTCCTATTGTTTAATTGTACTTGAAAACCTGACTTAAGTTATATCCTTACGAGAAAATTTCCGTATCGCTAACGCCACAAATCCGAGCATGTAAATGGCAATATAGACAAACATCCATAGACTTGCTGGTTTGCCACTGCCTGATAAACTGGCAGCGGACATTGTACTTGCTGCAAGCTCAGAATTCGGAACCATAACCCGTTCCATTGTACTATAAATTGTTTGGAAAGGCGAAACCAAGCTAATAAATATCCCGGTACCAATGACTGAGTTGTTATTCACGTACTGCCCAATCATCTCCACCATTCCACCAACACTACCTAAGATGTATTTACTTAAATACTATTCATTGTTTCAATCCCTTTTCAAATTTAACACCTTGCTAAGAGTTTAACTTAATAATGTGACTTGAATGTGCCCAAATCATAACAAAAGCAGCAATATTATTGCTGCTTTTGGGTCTCTTATATTGGTTCTGGCAATATTTTTTCTACCTAAATGAATAGGACTGAGTGGCATTTAGGTCTGGATAGATATTGAATCTATTGTAACGAGACCTTCTGGACAAACGATTTCTTGGAAATCCGACTCCATATTACTAAGCTCACAAAGGCGATAACCACATACATGAGCCCCATAACCCTAACTCTATTAGCCCAATCCAATGAAATTATCATCATGCCTATGCTTGCAAAAATAGTAAAGGTAAAGGACATGACGGATACGACTGCACCAGTATCTCCCTTTTGTTGCTCCAGCATTAAGTTAGTGGTTGGCGGACGGGTAACACTGCCGGCAAAGGTCGCAGGCAATAAGGACAATGCGAACAACATCGGGCTCTGACTTCCTATC
>JUEG02000522.1_pt1 | contig 27097 bp, 25 predicted proteins | sample 432341 | NCBI WGS metagenome assembly JUEG02 (sample SAMN02953476, study PRJNA257561) | rock porewater metagenome | biome: terrestrial; feature: Opalinus Clay rock; material: porewater; isolation source: Opalinus Clay rock BIC-A1 borehole | place: Switzerland: Mt Terri URL, St-Ursanne ... | reverse complement strand
TATCTTTTAATTCAAGGGGAGGTATCCTTTGAATGGGATGGAAAAAAAGTTGAGTCTGCACGAAAAAATTGCTTTGATGAGAGTCCATGGTGTCTCCACGTGCCACCAGGAGTAGAAGTAAAGATAACCGCTTCTAAGGATGATACAGAACTGGCAGTTCAAATGACGGATAATGAAAAGAGCTTTCAAGGTAAGCTGTATACTCCAGAAGAGTGTCGTAGTGAGGAACGGGGTAAAGGAACGATGAAGGAAACCTCTACTAGGACAGTTAGAACAATTTTCGACAAAAGTAATACAGAGCATGCAAACTTGGTTTTGGGAGAGGTTATTGATCATCCAGGAAAGTGGTCCAGCTATCCACCTCATCACCATCCACAGCCTGAAATATACTTTTATAGATTCTATCCTGAAAATGGGTTTGGATATGCAGAACTAGGCGAAGATGTAACAAAGGTACGTCATAATGATACGGTTAAAATTGCAGGAGGTTTAACCCATCCCCAAGCAACAGCCCCAGGCTATGCTATGTATTATTTATGGGTCATAAGACATTTGGATGATAATCCATATATCACTCCTACTTTTGTACCAGAGCATACATGGGTCATGGAACCCGATGCAAAAATATGGCCTGATAAATAGGTAGAATAAAATAATTTTGTTCGATTGGGAGGATAGAGTCATGTTAAACAAGGAACAAGTAAAGCTAGGCATTGCACCCATAGCCTGGACGAATGATGATATGCCTGAATTAGGTGGAGAAAATACTTTTGAACAATGTGTAAGCGAAATGGCATTGGCAGGATTTACTGGAAGCGAAGTGGGCGGAAAATACCCTAAGGATCCAGAAAACTTGAAAAAGGCTTTAGCTTTAAGAGGAATGCAAATTTGTAATGCTTGGTTCAGTACTTTTTTCACCACTAAACCAGAAGAAGAGACTATTGAAGATTTTATCAAGCATAGAGATTTTCTTCATGCCATGGGAGCCAAGGTAATAGGCTGTTCAGAGCAAGGTCATAGCATTCAGGGCTTGGATAAGGCAATATTTGATGAGAAGCCTGTATTTACAGAGGAAGAATGGAATAAGCTTGCACAGGGAATGAATAAACTGGCGTTACTCGCTGGGGATAAAGGAATGAAGGTATCCCTACATCATCATATGGGAACGGGTATACAAACCCCTCAAGAAATCGATAAGTTTATGGAAATCACCAATGATGAGGTATACTTGCTTTTCGATACGGGACATATGTATTTTTCCGAAGGCAATCAAGAGGCTGTAGACAACTTAATTGATAAGTATTCACATAGAATAGTACATGTTCACTTAAAGGATGTTAGAGAAGATTTGCTTAAGAAAGCTAAGGCAGAAAAATGGTCATTTTTAAAAGGTGTACGAGAAGGGGTATTTACTGTGCCTGGAGATGGAGTAGTACAGTTTGACCATACTTTTGAGGTGTTGGATAAGATCGGTTATGAGGGTTGGGTAGTTGTGGAGGCAGAGCAGGATCCTGCAAAGGCCAATCCTCTAGAATATGCAATCAAAGCGAGGAAGTTTATAAGAGAACATACAGGGTTATAAAAAAACGGGTTAGAAGGGGCGAAAAAAATGGCCAAAATGAATGTAGGCATCATTGGTGCCGGAAGAATCGGTAAAGTGCATTCTCAAAGTATTATCAATCAAATTTCTGAGGTTAAAATTAAGACGATCTCTGACATTTACTTTGATGGTGCGAAGGAATGGGCAGAAAAAATGGGTATACCTAACGCAACGCAGGATTATAAAGATATCTTAAACGACCCAGAAATCGATGCGGTTTTAATCTGTTCATCTACAGATACCCATGCGCAGATCATCATTGAAGCAGCTCAAGCAGGTAAACACATTTTCTGTGAAAAGCCAGTAGACCTATCGGTTGAAAGAATTGAAGAGGCTCTGACAGCGGTGGAGAAAGCAGGTGTTAAGTTACAGGTAGGCTTCAATAGAAGATTTGATCACAACTTTAGGAAGGTCAAGGAACTAATTGATGCAGGCAAGGTTGGAGATCTTCATATTGTAAAAATAACATCAAGAGATCCTGCACCACCACCAGCAGAGTATGTAAATGTTTCAGGTGGAATGTTCATGGATATGACGATTCATGACTTTGACATGGCAAGATACTTAATAGGTAGTGAGGTTGAGGAAGTCTATGTTTCCGCAGCGGTTATGGTAGACCCAGCAATAGGTGAAGCCGGAGATGTAGACACAGCTGTTGTAACTTTAAAATTTAAAAATGGTACTATTTGTGTTATCGATAACAGTAGAAAAGCAGCCTATGGATATGACCAAAGAGTTGAAGTTTTTGGCTCTAAGGGTAAGGTTGAGATTTCAAATGATACTCCTTCTTCAGCAGTTTTAAGTACAGAAGAGGGCGTTTTCAGTGACAAACCACTGTACTTTTTCCTAGAAAGATATATGGATTCTTTTGCTACAGAAATGAAGGAGTTCATGGATGCCATAGTAAATGATAAAGAAACACCAGTAACTGGAATTGATGGATTAAAGCCTGTCCTAATAGGATTAGCAGCAAAAAAATCTGTTCTAGAAGGTAGACCAATAAAATTATAGAACTTTTCTCCCATTGGATAACGGGGTGGTGTAGGGAATAGCCCGGCATCACCCCATAATTAGATTAAAAGTGGGTTTATAAATGGAGGGATGGAAATGAAAAGTATAAGATTGACCATGGCTCAAGCACTTATCAAGTTTTTAGACAATCAGTATGTTGAAGTTGATGGTACTGAACTAAAATTTGTAAAAGGGATATTTACAATCTTTGGACATGGTAATGTCCTAGGCATAGGTCAAGCTTTAGAGCAAGATCCAGGAGAATTAATTATACATCAAGGAAGAAATGAACAGGGCATGGCCCATGCCGCCATAGGATACTCCAAGCAACTTAAAAGAAAGCAGATCTATGCATGTACATCCTCTGTAGGACCGGGAGCTGCCAATATGGTAACAGCAGCAGCTACGGCTTCAGCCAATAGAATCCCAGTGTTATTCCTGCCTGGAGATGTTTATGCCACAAGACAGCCAGACCCAGTTTTACAGCAGATTGAACAATTTCACGATTTATCCATAAGTACGAATGATGCATTTAGAGCAGTAAGTAAGTATTGGGATAGAATTACAAGACCGGAGCAACTAATGTCTGCATGTATCAATGCAATGCGGGTCTTAACCAATCCTGCCGATACAGGAGCGGTAACCCTGGCACTTCCTCAAGATGTTCAAGGAGAGGCCTATGATTATCCTGAGTACTTCTTTAAAAAGCGCGTTCATAGAATAGAAAGAAGACCTGCTACAGTAGAGATGATTCAAGATGCCGTAGAGTTGATTTCCAAAAAGAAAAAGCCATTGCTCATTTGTGGTGGAGGTGTACGTTATTCTGAAGCCGCTGCAGAATTTCAAAAGTTTGCAGAAGCCTTTAATATACCCTTCGGAGAAACTCAAGCAGGTAAAAGTGCAATCCTATGGACTCACGAGCTAAACCTGGGTGGAATCGGAGAAACGGGTAGCTTGGCTGCAAATACCATAGCAAGGGAAGCAGATTTAGTTATTGGGGTTGGTACAAGATATACAGACTTCACCACTTCCTCAAAGTGGCTTTTCCAAAATCCGGAAGTTGAGTTTGTAAACATCAATGTTGCCGAATTTGATGCCTATAAACTCGATGCCGTAAAGGTCGTAGCAGATGCTAAAGTAGCGTTGACCTCACTATCGAATGAGTTAGTAAAAGTAGGATATAAATCAGGCTATACAACAGAAATAAAAGCTGCAAGAGAAGAGCTTATTACAGAAATTGATCGTGTATATTCCGTAGAATATACGGGAGAAGGGTTTGTTCCTGAAATTGCAGACCATATCGATAGAGAAGCTGTCTTTAAAGAATTTCAAGAGCTCACAGGTTCTTGTTTGACACAGTCCCAAGTTCTAGGTGTTCTCAATGACATGTTAACTGAAACGGACATTATAGTTGGAGCCTCAGGAAGTTTACCAGGAGACCTACAAAGGGCATGGAGAGCAAAGGGTAAGGACACATATCATATGGAATATGGGTATTCCTGTATGGGATATGAAGTAAATGCTTCACTGGGTGTGAAAATGGCAGAACCAGATAAGGAAGTCTATACATTCCTGGGTGACGGTTCCTATATGATGCTACATTCTGAACTACCAACCTCAATTCAAGAAAGAAAAAAAATAAATGTCATATTACTTGATAACATGACATTTGGTTGCATCAATAACCTACAGCTTGAACATGGTATGGATAGCTTTGGAACAGAGTTTAGATTTAGAAATGAAGAAACCGGTAAATTAGATGCTGGATTTGTGCCTATTGACTTTGCCATGAATGCCGCTTCCTATGGTTGTAAAACCTATAGGGTTAGAACGATTGAAGAACTAAAGTCAGCAATATTGGATTCAAAAGAACAAAAAATTTCTACTTTAATTGATATAAAAGTACTTCCCAAGACCATGATTCATAAGTACCATTCATGGTGGAGAGTCGGAGTAGCAGAAGTTTCTGACAGTGAAAAAATTCAAGGCGTATATAAGAACTTAAAAGAAAATATCGATAAAGCTCGACGATATTAGTAAATAAGCATTCTATGAATTCTAATGGGGTGATGTTATGGATAATTCATCAATATCACCCCATCATCAAAATAATATAAAATAATTTTTTAACAGGAGGATAATGGTATGAAATTAGGTTTTAACCAAGCTACTACTATGGAAAAATCATCACTGGAATTGGATTTAGAATTATGTGAAAAGCATGGATTTGATTTTATTGAAATTAGAACCATGGATAAGTTAAAGGATTATCTTGAAACTCATAGGGTTGAAGATCTTGCAAACTACTTTGAAACCCATAAAATTAAACCCTATGCATTTAATACCCTAGTATTCTTTAATAATAGGGATGAAGCAGGCTACAAGGAAATAAAAGAAGAATTTCAATACCTATGCGAAGTGGGACAAAAAATTGGGTGTAATACCATAATAGCCGTTCCTCTTGTAACGACAGAAAAGATTACATTAACTAAAATAAAAGAAAGCTGTGTAGAAGCCTTAAATGAACTAGCTGATATTGGTGACAAGTATGGAATGAGAATATCCCTTGAATTCTTAGGACATCCTCAAGCAACTGTAAATACCTTTGGTCAAGCCTACGACATTATTCAGACTGTAAATAGAGACAATGTAGGAATAACCATAGACTGTTTCCATTTCCATGGAATGGGATCAAGACTGGAAGATCTAAAAAAAGCCGATGGTTCAAAGATATTTGTAGTACATATCAATGATGTAGAAGATTTCCCGATTGGTCTTTTAACCGATGTGGATAGATTATGGCCTGGTGAAGGTGCAATAGATCTGGAAGGAATATTGACTACTTTAAAGGAAATTGGATATAAGGAAGACATGGTATCCGTTGAATTGTTCAGACCAGAATATTATCAACTAGAACCAGAGGAAGCAATCAAAATTGCTAAAGAAAAGACTTTAGCAGTTGTAGGAAAGTACTTCTAATATTAAAATAAGTTTTTCAATTAAATTAACGAATATTTTTTTGATGGTGGACGACTTAGGTGTTCACCATCAGTTATTTTTTACAGATTTGCAACAGATTTGCTACATAAATTTTTTGTTGGTATAATTTACAATATTATGTATAATAATCTATAATAGCAATTTGAAGTTAAGGAAGTAACTGATTCTTATTATTATCTTGAGGCACGCCTGTGAAGGAGTGCCAACTTTTTTTGAGAAAAAAAGAGTGATTCCGTATCACTCTTTTTCAGGATTTATATATTTAGATCTTTTTAGAGGTTCTGCCAAGGATAGACCTGCAAAGCTGTCGATTATTTGATTCTCTACTAGGAACTGAACCCTATCAGTAAACTCAAGGCTGGTGTAGCTAAATATCAGGGAATCAATCATTAATTTTTGCAAATCTTCTCTTTCCGGATAGGCATACAAAAATTCTTTGCTAAAATTCAAAGTAGTTATATTATCATCTTGGCCAGTACTTATTAGTCGAATATCATTAGGTACTGGAGGAAACAAGTCAATTAGGATAGTGCCTTCATAGATACCTGTCTGAAGTATATTGAATATCTCAGAGGAAATCTTATCTACATCAAAGGTATTCAAATCTATAGGTACCAGGACTGTTCTTAATTCATTTATATCCATAGCTAAATATACCTTGGGTATCTTTAAGTCAGGCTCGTATATTGAAGAAGTATTATAGCCATGAAAGAAGTTATCGGATTCCCTACCATTTACTAAGAACTTTATTCTACTAACACCAGGTGTTGGACTTAAAGAATTTACTAGACTTCTGTAGGCAAAGTAGCCCATTTCTTCACTCTCATCGTACATACCAAGATCAGCTGGAAGATGGATGGTAAGAGTTTCGTTACTAACCTGAAGTCTGGGAATATTTGGTATAGGATTTTCAAATCCTAAAATACTAGAGCCTTCGTGAAGATTATTTATGGTTGTACGTAGCACCGCTCGATCATAGGGAACGAATCGTGTTACGGGAACAAGGTATTTTTCATTACCAGTATAGGGGAAATACAGGGTTAGATTCATCATGCCACTATTCATAACATTACTTGCTTGTATATAGGGGGCAATGGGCTTATATGTAACTTCCAGATCGATGGCATCCACATTTGTAAAACTCTTGTACTCTGAATAAATCTTAAAGATATACTCTCCACTCTGTAAACCTAAATGGCTTTGGGAAAGGTTAAGGTTCAAGACTATTTCAGTATCATTCTTATTCTCCTGTGATATAATAAAGTCTGAAGCTTTAAAATTTCCAACTTTTTCATCGTTTTTAAAAATATCCAAAACAAAACTGTCTTTTTCTTCAGACGTTAATTCTTCCATGGGAGTTGGGCTCTCGATGATGAATTTTATGGTAGTGGGATTCGTTATTGTGGAATTTGGCAATTCAGTAGTATACAGTTTTTGAGCATTTTGGGATGGTGCTGGTAAATAAATGGAAAAGTCTAAAGCATTTCGATCTACTGGAATGCCAGAGGCCGAAATAGAAATAATAAATACTAGAAACAAGTTAAAAACTGCCTTGAACATAAAAGCACCCCTCTCAGTGTCGAAACTGGTTTCGTATATCTTTTATAATACTATTATATAGGAACATATACAAGTATTGAAGGTTTAGTTGACTATTTTAAGAACAGAATATTATTAGTAAGGGGAAATTACGGTGTCGAACAATATAAGTATTGAAAAAAATAAGAATTATGATATTGAAATTGAAGACATAGGATCAAATGGTGAAGGAATCGGTAGAATTGAAGGGTTAACCGTATTTGTGGATAATGGAGTACCTGGTGATAAACTTCGCATTCAAATAGACCTACTTAAGAAAAACTATGCCATTGGGAGAATTATGGAAATCATTATCCCCTCATTGAGTAGGATAACACCTCAATGTCCATTAGCTAGCCAGTGTGGAGGCTGTCAGCTTCAGCATGTGGACTATGCTGCGCAGCTAGATATAAAAACGAACATGGTAAAGGCAGCAATAAAGAGGATTGGAAAATTGGAAAATGTTTTGATACATAAAACTATAGGTATGAAAGATCCAAAGCAATATCGTAATAAGGCACAATTTCCGATAACCGTAATGGATGGAGAAGCTTTGGTGGGCTTTTATAAGAAGGGTAGTCATGAAATCGTAAACGTGAACAGCTGTCATATACAGCATCCGATAAACGATAAAATAATCAGTGCCCTTAGGGAATACATGACAAAGTATAAAATCACTGCTTATAATGAAGGCACAGGCAAGGGTTTGGTAAGACATATTGTGACTAAAGCAGGATTCACCTCGGGTGAGATCATGGTAGTCATCGTTACAAATGGTCGAGAGCTACCCCATAAAGAAGAACTTATTAGGATGTTACATAAAGAAATTCCTGGTGTAAGCATCATTCAAAATATCAATACAAAAAAAGGAAACAGAATACTTGGGATTGAATGCACTACACTTCATGGAAAGGATCATATCGTTGATTATATAGGAAATCTGAAATTCGAGATATCTCCCTTATCATTCTTTCAGGTAAATCCAATGCAGACCAAAGTGTTGTATGAAAAGGCCTTGGAGTATGCCAGCTTAACAGGTGAGGAGAATGTGTATGATATCTATTGTGGAATAGGAACGATTTCATTATGTTTAGCGCAGAAAGCGAAAAAGGTCTATGGTGTTGAGGTCGTGGAGGCTGCCATAGAGGATGCTAATAAGAATGCTAGAATAAATAATGTAGATAATGTAGAATTTTTCACGGGAGAGGCTGAGGTAATGGTACCTAGACTGTATAAGCAGGGAATAAAAGCGGATGTGGTGGTAGTAGATCCACCGAGAAAGGGCTGTAATGAAAAAGTTCTGGATACTATAGTAAAGATAAACCCTGAAAGGGTGGTGTATGTTTCCTGTAATCCTGCCACTCTGGCAAGGGATCTAAAATATTTGGATGAAAAAGGATACAGGACGGTGGAAGTACAACCAGTGGATATGTTCCCCCATACGAGTCACGTGGAGACGGTGGTATTGATGTCAAGAGTTTAGAAGTTAGAGTGTTAAAAGATAAGTAAATAAAGGCTTTCCGTGATTTGAGGTCTGGTTATAAGCCGGAAGGATAATCACGGATTTTTGCTTTGTGGAGACTTATCCAAGATAGGGATGTTAGATAATTAAGAAGATGATATGGATATTGACGTGGTGAGTTGATACGATTGCTGGCAAAAACGTGGTGAGTTGACAAGATTGCTGTTAAAACTACAGTTCAAAGTAACAGCATGATCAATATCGATTCAACGGTTTAGCAGAGTAAACTTTGATTTTAATAAGAAGTATTATAAATCAGCTTAATTATAAAGAGAATATATGATACAATAGAGTGTATATAATATACTCTAAAAGATACTTTTAGTTCCGGGAGGGATAAAAATGGCTTTTTCTTATAATAAACTTTGGAAAATACTCATCGATAAGAATATGAACAAAACTGCACTGCGAGATGCGGTTGAAATTACTCCATCAACGTTAGCTCGCCTAAGCAAGAATCAAAATGTAACTATGGAAGTTTTAGGAAAAATTTGTGAAGAGTTTCACTGTGATATTGGCGATATAGTTGAATATGTTCATAACGAAAATAGTAAAGCAGAAAAGAGGTAGAGGGATGATTAAAGATCAATTAACCAAAAACAATACAGTTGGACCTAACACAAGAGAGATTGAAAAATTAAGAAAAGTATTTCCTCATTATTTCGATAAAAATGGGGATTTTATGATTGATCGATTGAAGGAACTATTATCTAGTACAGATGTTGAAATGAGGAAAGAGGGATATGAACTTAAATTTCTAGGAAAGAGCTATGCTAAATTATTGACTTCTACTGAGACAAAGACAGTGCTTACACCTATTATCGAGCATAACACAAAGGGAATTAATGCCGAAAGTAAGAATGTTTATATGGTCGGAGATAACATTGATGCTATAAAACATTTGTTGAAGTCTTATTCCAATGAAGTGGATTGTATATACATAGATCCACCTTATAATACCGGCAAGAAAGATTTCGTTTACCCTGATACTTTTGAGTTTAGCAAAGAGAGTTTAGCTAAATCTGCTGGAATCGAAGAAGATGAAGCAGAAAGAATTTTGAATATGGCGGGAAAAAGTACCCATTCTGCTTGGCTTACATTTATGTATCCTAGACTTCTTCTAGCCCGTGACTTGTTAAAGGATGAGGGCGTTATTTTCATTTCAATAGATGAAAATGAGCATTGCAATTTGAAGTTGATTTGTGACGAAGTGTTTGGTGAAGAAAACTTTGCGGGCGAGATCATTTGGAAGAATAGCAGTAAGAATGATCAATCTTACATCTCTATGCAACATGAGTATATAATAGCTTTTGTGAAAAATAAATCGATGAACAGTGGTGAATGGACAGAAAAAAAAGAAGGATTGGAAGAAATTTTTAAAGCCTTTGAAGGGTTTAGACAGAAACATGGAGATGACTGGGAAGCAATACATAAGGAGGCTCTTGAGTGGTATAAGCAGTTTCCTGAATCAAATCCTATTTATTCTAGTAAACATTATTCATGGATGGATGAAAGAGGTGTATATTTTCCAGCAGATATTTCTGGCCCTAACTATGGGCAATACAGGTATGACGTAACTCATCCTAATACTGAAGGGATTTGTAAGGAGCCTGCGAGTGGGTGGAGATATCCAGAAGAAACGATGAAACAAAGAGTAAAAGACAATTTAATTCATTTTGGAAAAGATGAGACAACTATTCCTAATAATAAAACGTATCTTGTAGATACACAGTTTCAAAGTCTAACAAGTATCAAGTACAAGGATGGTAGGGTAGCCTCTAACCAATTAAATGATTTATTAGGCGGAAAGTATTTTACTAATCCTAAAGACGTTGACCTGTTATGTTTGCTATTTAAAGCTATTGGGTTAGATAAAAACTCACTTATTATAGATTTTTTCTCTGGATCTGCATCAACCGCGCATGCTGTTATGCAAATGAATGCCGAAGACAATGGGAAAAGAAAATTTATTATGGTTCAGTTACCTGAAGCCATAGAAGAAAATAAACCAGCATACCAAGCAGGTTACCGTACAATAGATGAAATTGGCAGGGATAGAATTGAGAAGGCAGCAGAAAAAATCAAAACCAATACCAACGCGGGGATTGATTATGGATATAAGCTTTATAAATTAAACACTCCAGAACAAAAAACACTTGATAAGATAGTGGATTTTAATCCTGTTGAGGAGTTAGTTTTAGGAGATATGATAGATATTTTTTCATTTGATAACATTCCAGGAAAAGAAACCATTCTATCTACATGGTTAAACGAAGATGGATATGGGCTATGTTCAAAAGCTGAGAAGATAAAGCTAAAGACATATGAAGCTGATTTGCATGATGGTTCATTGTACATTATTGAAGAAGGAATCACTTCTGGAGATATTATGGAGTTAATCAAAAAAATTGAGAACAATGAACTGATGATTTCAAGAGTAGTTGTTTATCCTTACTCATTGCCATTCAATCAGTCTCATGAGCTAAAAAAGAACATAGCAAATTTAAGGCAAAACAAAAATATTACAGTGATTGAGAGGTATTGATATGCAAATACAATTAAAACATCTGCCTCATCAAACTGATGCTATCAATGCAATATGCAAAGTGCTGGAAGATGTTCGAATTTCTAGCACTAATGCCATACATCAAAATCCTATTATTGATATTCAGGATGAGGCTATTTCAAGAAATATTGCAGAAATTTGGAATGGTGACGTAGAGGACCTTAATCCAATCCCTAAAAGTATGCAAAGAACAGTAGAGGATGGCATTCTTGGTATTGATGCTAAATTAGAAACTGGTACCGGTAAAACTTATGTATACACAAGGTTAATGTATGAATTAAATAGGCAGTATGGGTTTAATAAGTTTATCCTACTTGTACCATCGACACCGATCAAAGAAGGAACAAAGAATTTTATTGAAGCAAACTACTCGAAAATCCATTTTGCTGACATTTATCCAAATGTGTCATTAAAACTTCAAGTGTTAAATGCTCAAAAGAATAAATCATCAGGAAGAAAGATGTTTCCAAGTGCAATTGCTGAATATGCAAGAGGTACTAGATTAGAGAAAAACCGGGTACATGTATTACTTACAACCGATAAAATGCTACTATCAAAGGCAACGATGGAAAAAGATGATTATGATCAAACTTTATTGGGTGAATTTACGCAGCCATATAAAGCACTAGAAGAAACTCGTCCTATCGTTATTATTGATGAACCGCATAGATTTAAAAGGGAGAATAAAGCTTATCAATGCTTAATAGATAAGATTAAACCACAGTGTGTCATTAGATTTGGTGCTACTTTTCCTTATGTAGGAAAAAGTGAGGAAAAAGATTATAACAATTTGGTTTACAATTTAGGTGCATGTGAAGCTTTCAATGATCAGCTAGTAAAAGGAGTAGCAGTTCAAACATTAGAAGATGCTGATGCTGATGATGTGAATATTAAATTGATGCAAGTGTCTCATAGGCCTAAATCATGCGTTTTTAGAAATGAGAAGACTAAAAAAACATTTGATTTAGTACCTGGAGATAGCTTAGGCATTATAGACGAGTCTTTTACAGGAATTAGTGTTGAAAGTATTGGTAAAAGTGAGGATTGTGATATAAGTAATGGTATAACTCTTTCCAATGGTCATGTTATTGCAGTTGGAGACATTATCTATTCTTCAATATATGGAACAACCTATCAAGAACTAATGATGAAACAAGCTATAGATGCCCATTTTGTAAAAGAAAAAGAGAATTTTCTTAGGGGAAATAAAATTAAGACTCTGAGTTTGTTCTTTATCGATAGCATTTATTCATATCGAGGTTCTGATAATGATGGTAAATTAAGGATATCATTTGAAAAACTACTAACTCAAAAACTCCAGGAAGAATGTGCAAAGATTGATCAGTTAGATAAGAAATCATCAAGGATGCTCGAGTACAAAGAATATCTGGAAGCTTCATTAAAAGATATTAAAAAGACAAACGGAGGCTATTTCTCCGAAGATAACTCAAAAGCTGACGAAGATATTCAGGAAGAAGTTGATAAAATTCTTCGTGACAAAGAGTCGTTAATATCCTTTAAGAATGAAGAGGAACAATGGAATACGATGAGGTTTATTTTCTCTAAATGGACGCTTAGAGAAGGTTGGGATAATCCGAATGTATTTACAATTGCTAAGCTGCGTTCAAGTGGCAGTGAGATTAGTAAATTACAAGAAGTCGGTAGAGGTCTAAGGTTACCAGTTGACGAATTTGGTAATCGAATATCCGGAGAACAGTTTTATTTAAATTATATTATCGACTTTACTGAGAAAAAGTTTGCGGAAAATCTTATTAATGAAATAAATGCAGATGTAAGAACCATAACTTCGATTCGTGGAGTTTTATCTAAAGTTGCGAAAGACCGAGGGGTCGATGAGAATGTTCTTTTCGCGGAATTGCTTATTGGTGGTTATGTAGACAAGGATCAGAACATTATTGAAGACAAACGTCTTGAAATGATGGACAAATACCCTGAGTTTAATACTGGACTACAACAAGGAAAAGTTATTGATGCAACCAAGAAAAAACTAGGAGAGGTTAAAATTAGAGAAGAGAGATTCTCTGAGATAAAGGAACTGTGGAGCAAAATCAATCAGAAATATTATCTAACATTAGATGATATCAATGATGAAGAGTTGGGAAATGCGGTGAAGTCAATTCTTGAAAGTGACATCTTTGAAGAACAGCTTATACATGCGAAAGAAAAGCGGACGACAAAAGGTGAAGATGGTTTAGTTGAAATAAAGGAATCAACTGCTGGATACCATGTAATTGATTCTTCCATGCCTTATGGTGAATTTTTAAGACGAATTCAGTCAAATACGGGTATACCTATGGAAATAATGCACAGTAATATTATCGAGTATAATTTGAAGCACCCTATTAATGCAAAGTTGTTCAATAAAACTAGCCTGCAAAATTTTATCTCGAAGTTCCAAGAATGGTTAGAATCTAGTTTTATGAAAAGATTTAGCTATAAAAAGCTGGAAGTAAGCACTACAGAAACTTCGTTAACGGATATTGACGGAAATGTTAAGAAGGCTATTCCACAAGGATCTGTTGGTATTATGCGCTCGGACAGCTTATCTGTTCCTGCTAAGTTTCTCTATGACAGCTTTGTATATGACTCGCCCAAGGAACGTGAAACTATTGAGAATAGTGGAGTTGATGAAGTAGTAGTCTTTGGGAAAATACCTAGAAGCAGTATTAGAGTGCCCTTATATTATGGGGGAACTACAAGTCCCGACTTTATGTATGTATTGAAGAAGCCGTCAGGAGAACATATTATTAATTTTATAGTAGAAACAAAGGATGTTAAAAAAGACAGCGGTTTGAGGGATGACGAAAAAATGAGGATACAATCTGCAAAGAAATTCTTCGAAACTTTAAAGGAAGATGGATTAAACGTATCATTTGAGAAGCAAATGAAAAAAGATGATATTGTAACCATGATAAGAAAATTAGTGAAATAGTTTGTGAGGAGAGAACATTGTATAATATCGTGGGGAAACAAGCTTCTAGAATAACACCTGTCACTTTTGATTGAATTAATTACTTTATAACTATAGGATCTATCATCTGAATTGAAGAGCATTTTTTCTAAGATGATAGATCCTATTATGTCATAATACGATTAAATCAGTTAGTTGTATTATTATCTGAGTAGTGGTGAATCGCAATGTAAATAATAACTTTTGAGAGGCATTATGGCTTTTCTTTTTGACGGACTGTCTCCATGATATCTTCCAACTTACAATCCATAGCCTCGCATATCTTAAGCAGGACATCAGTAGTGATATTATCTCCTTTACCAAGCTTTGCTATGGATGCAGAGCTTATCCCGGTGGCATTCTTTAAATCTTGTTTGTTCATATTTTTATCAATTAACATTTTCCAGAGTTTGTTGTAGCTAATCTTGAGCATTGTGCCATCTCCCTTATCGGATTCTCATCCTAATTACTATATACATCATGTAAAAAACCATAACGGCTTTCTTTATACTTGCTTTTATACTTGTCTTGAGTAAATTCTATGACCTTCGCCCCACTTGCTTCATAATCCAATTCTGGAAGATCCTTTGTGTTTTCTACAACTATCATCTGTCCTTCGGATTGATTGTCAATAAAGTATTGGAATAACGCGGTTCTCATACTATTAGGAGCATTATCATCAACACCTTGATCTAAACCTAATAAAGGTGTATCTACTACAAAAAGCCCTGGCTTATAAACAGCATCTTCTTGTAAATACTGCCTGAAAGTTAATCCTACAATGGTATTTATAAAAGCCCAATAACCTTTACCGTGACTATCTTCTTTTGCATAGCCGTTTATTTCTAAATCAAATGTACCCATATTGAAATGGGCTGTATTCAAATTCTCATATTTACAGTCAACTAAAATTGAATAAGCTATTTCATCTATGTGTGTATTGAAATCAACAGGATAATGTTCTTTTGGTTTGAATTTTAGTTTGTCTGAACTATCACTTTCTTGTTTTTGTAACTCCACAATCCAGTCTTGAGAAACACTTTGCAGTACAGCCGATTCTTGTTGCAATTGTACATAAGAGCGATATTGTTGTATTCCTTCTCTTAGTTTATTGGATTGTGGAGTAAGCTCGGTTTCGATTAATTTTTCAATGCCAGATCTTTGGCTTTCAAGATGATTAATTTTTCCACGAACTTCATTTAAAGATGTAATGACATCTTTTTCGCTCTCTGACAAGCCTTGCAATTGTGTAATAATACGATTAAGTTCAGCTTTTGATGCCTCAATATAAGACTTTCTCTCTGTTGGACGTATATTACCCTCACAAAAAGGACATTTTTTATTCTCACCAACAGAGTGTAAGTGTACCTCTCCATCCACAACAAATGAAAGTCTTTTAATATCAGCTGTATATTGACTTTTCAGTGACTGAAAGTGAGAATGAGTAACTTGGTTTTCTGCTTCTATCTCCTTTAAGTTTAGTAAAGTACCTAGTAAATCTTTACTTTCTTCTGTGGCTGCAGCGATAGCAGATTCTGTTGCAGAAAGGTTATCAATTAATTTTTGCATTTCCTCTTCAACATCTAAATCGCCATAGGCCGATAATGCTTTTTGTAGTTCTTCTCTCTTTTTAGACATATGAGAAATTCTACCGTTTACAAATTGACGAACAGCATCCTTTTTGGCTTTGCTGATTTCATCCTTATCATGTTCCTCCATGTCTGGAAATTCATTTCCTGTGAGAAGGTATAGAAGGGAAGCAAAAAAATAAGGATTTTGAGTAGGCGTTGAAGGTAAAAGCACCGATTTTGGATTTTCAATTTCTTGTTCTTTTAACCAAAACAGTCTCAAAAGAGTTTTCCAGGAGAGACGTTGTCTAGCAAAATCTTGATTTTTTATTATCATTGGCAGTTTTTCGATGCCAATTAGTTTAAGCCAAAGTTCATTTAAGACAGGGTTTTTATTCCCGTTGCTTTTATATTCAATATCATAGTCGCCACCATCAATTGTAGATATTTCGGAAACTACATTTACTACATTTTTCCCAACTGTTCGTGAAATATGGAGAGAGCCTTCTGAAGTCAGTATATCTAGGTTGACACTTTCATATCCCGTTTGTTCTTTTTCAAAAGGTTTCTTAATTACACCCATGGCAAATTGTATGCATTTTAATACGCAGGTCTTTCCAGAATCGGAAACACCACAAATTATGTTCAATCCCTTATTAAAAGTTATTGTAGCGGGAGGCTTACTTGTGCCAGCTGCTGTTACTTTAGTAATATAAAATGCCATGTAAGTTACCCCTTCCTTAATGACTTAGATGCTTCTCGAGTAATTAAATTTAGAAGCTCTTTTTCATTTTTTGAACTCATATAAACAATAGCTTTTTGAGCATATAATCTATATTCAGTGGCATAATCAGAAGCCAAAGAATTACTTAAGGCCTGTCCCCGTTCCGTGATAGAGTATTTAAAGCCATCATTTGAATAAGAAACCTTTACTAAGTTTTCAAGCACAAGCTGTTTTATAGCTTTTTGTGCTAATGCTCTTCTTGCAGAGAATTCAGAAAAACTAAATTCATTTTCACCGTGAAGATTGCTATGAGATAGTCCGAACTCTTTTGAGTAATTTGAAATAAAATCTGCTGTTACTAGGCTATCGAATGTGAGCCTTTTCTTTTCAGATTGAGATAAGACAAGCAACAACCTCATAGATATTTCAAATTCTGTATTAAAAACTTTGTCATTCATCTTCATCCACCCAACGAACGTAACCGTCGTTGACCAATAAGTGACAGGTTCCTTTCTTTTCTTTTGGGCCAATAAGATTTTGAATATTGTCGACAGCAGATGTGGTAGAGCAATCTACTACCTTTTTCATTACTGTTAACAGCCGCTTGTATCCATCGTCATAATCATCCCATAAGGTATCTTTAATATAATCATGCGTTTCAGATTTCCATTTCTTTGAGTGCTCCTCACCTTTATCAAGGGATTCTCTAATAAAACGGTCTATACGTAATGCACTATAATAATTAATTCGTTGATCAGAGAAGTTCCTTTTATATTTTCTGGGTAAAGACTCTAAATCAGATTTTGATAAGTCACCAGATTTTATAGCTTCTGCATAAGCTGCAAGTAGCTCACAGACATATTTTTCTTCTTCTGGAGCAATATCTTGCGGGGGTTCAATTTCTTTAGGAATAGATATTTTAACATCCCCAATATGTAATTTTCCATCTGATTCATCATAATAAATAGTTTGGGAAGGTAAGGAAGTTAATTTCGAAGCGGAGGGTGAATTATTCGAAACATTAATGCTAGATGATTCTTTAGATTCTCTACCTTCATAAATATCATCTAGGATTTGAAGAAATAAATCAGCACAAGCATACCCTAAAACCTCATCAGGATTGAAGTTTGGAATCATTGCTTTGATTTCATCTTCAATAGCCATTTGATTATGCTCATTTATTGTATTTATGTAATCTGCAAATTTATCTGTATCTTTTCTGCTAATAACTTTATGTACATTTCTCTTACTTAGTGGGAGAGTACCTTTAAAATACCGATCCAAAGAATCCGGAGCAAGAGAGTCAAAGGGGTTGTATTTACTTTCCTTTGATTGTTTTATCTCCTCCACCGTTTGAGGATCTCTCATAATGTTATCAAAAAGCGACAGAAAAAATTCATGTGGCTTATATGACGTGTCACTGTGTTTATAAAGTATATTCGCAAATTCACTAAAGAGCATTATCTAGCACCTCCAACTATATTTCCGAATCCTTCCGAACCTCTCCGAGTCCTTCCTTAATGGAAGGGCTTTTTTTTATACAATTTTATTAGTGATTGAGTGATGTTGAAGAAAGAGTTGTAAGTATACAAACATTTCTTGAATTATATCACGAAAAATCACACATTTCCAGAGGGGAAATTCACAAAAGCAAATATTTTGTTGGTTATTGTTGAATTTATCTTCAATAGAATATAAATTCTGAACAAATTCAGAATTAAGGAAGGAGGTAGCGCAAATGGCCAAGCGTAATACAAAGCAAACATCTAAAAGAGTTGCATCAAAAGCAAGCAAAATTCTTAGTGATGGACGTTATAGCAAGCAATCTAAATCAGTTGCTGGCAGTGCTTTAAGTCAAACGAAACAAAGCAAAAAGAAGTAGATTTTTTACTTTGATCGATAGGCAGAGAAAGATTTGATTAATCAGCCTGCCTATCTTCCTCAAAGGTATTACTCAACAAAATTAATCTCAATGTCCTAGTGCGCATACGGACGGCGGGATGCATAAGAGTTCAGAACACAGTGATAAAAGACTGTGTTTGGAATGAAGATGCACCCACCGTGATTTCGTGTGCCCATTTTTGGACAAGCGGAGTCTGTGGTCATCTTCCCCACAGGCTCTTTTTGTATTCCGCCGTCAATGCCAGGACGGAAAGGAGTACAAAATGAAAATTAAAGTATTGTATGAAGAAAACATCAAAAACGGTCACAAGAACTACACCACAATTGAAATTCCAGAGGGAGATTACAGCATCATGCTGGACATCGACTATGAGCAGCGGCTTGCAGAGGCTAAGCCTGAAAAGAAAGATGAAGTCAAGCGCTGTGAAACTGTGCAAGAGATGTTTGACCTGTTGAACTCCAAAGAATACAACGGTTGGCGGAGGGAAACTAGGCGAATTGACCCCAATCCCAAAATGAAAAAATCAAATGGCAAGAGGGGATTTATCCAAGGTGAACTAGGTGATGAGTCCTTTGACATAATGGATTATCTCTGTACAACCTCCGATGATGAAACACGCAGTAGAGATTATGAATGTGATGCCATTTGCGATTGGATCCGCAAAACTCTTGCCAAGAAACCAGAATGGGCAGAGGCCTTTATCGCAGTCCGTATCAACGGAATCCCAATACGTGAATATGCCAATTCAATCGGCGCTGATGAGAATAATGTCACCCAGAAATTAAAGAGAGCAACAAAAAAATTACAAGAAGAATATCAGAATCGTCAGATTTGACCCTTTCCCAAGGCTACCACTTAGAAGGGTCAAGACCTTCAAAAAATTTAAGGAGGTAATTCTGATGAGAGAATTAATACCTAAGGACCAATATGGTGTATTTGCCGACACCAATGATACGGCAAGAGTGGATAGTTTGTTTGTGGCTGAGTTCTTTGAAAAACGTCATGACCATGTTATCCGAGACATTAGAAAAATCACTGCCCCCAAATCTGGGTTGAGTGATAATTTCATCCATTCAAACTTTAAGGCTGATTCTTATAAGGACAGTACTGGCAGAAAGCTACCTTATTATTTCATGACTCGGGATGGGTTCACCATGCTGGTGATGGGATACTCAGGGCAAAAAGCAATGAAATTCAAAGAGCTTTACATTCGTAGGTTCAACGAAATGGAGTGCTTCATTAAAACGCTTGTTTCTGCAAGACAAGAATTTCCACTTCTAACCGCCAACATAAAGCTGCTGCATGAAAATCCTAAGCCATATCACTTCAGCAATGAATGCGATATGTTAAATCGCATCGTAGTTGGAATGACTGCAAAGCAGTTCAGATTAGCAAACGGCATTGAAAAAGGAAAAAGCATCAGGCCTTATTTGTCTGAGGAGCAGATTACTATGTTAGACACATTACAAAAAGTGGATGTTGGTTTGTTGGTGGCTGTTCCAGATTATCAGCAGCGCAAGCGTCATCTGGAGTGGTACAAAACCAAATTAGAAAAAAATTAGGGGGTTACAACAATGTTTTATGTGAAAGAAAGATTGAATGATTCCATGGAGATATCCATTGAAATAACAGATGAGAATGTATTTACCCACTGCCCAATGTGTGGATCAGAGGTGTCAGTAGATATCGGTGAAATTTTAAGTGATGGTGAGAGTGACCTTTATGGTACAGCAGTTTTCTGTGATGAATGCAGTAAAAAGGTCAAGAGTGGAGGACGGTACTATGAGCATAAATAAATTCAATCCTGAAGGATACTATGACCCTACTCCATATGAAGCACTAAGTAACGTCACTCGAGAGGAAAAGGCAGCGTCAAAACCTGCCTTCAAGCCTCTTGTCTATATTTGTTCTCCTTTTAGTGGAGACACCGAAGGCAATATAAAGCGAGCGCAGGACTTCTGCCGGTTTGCATTAGAGAAAGGTAACATTCCACTGGCTCCGCACCTTATGTTCCCGCAGTTTATGGATGATAACAATGAAAAAGAACGCGACCTGGCAATTTTCATGGACATCATCCTCATGGGCAAATGCCAGGAAGTGTGGGTGCTCGGTGATGTCATTTCAAGAGGGATGAGTATTGAAATTGAAAAGGCTAAGAAGCGTAGACAGCCGATCAGATACTTCAACAAAGATTTTGAGGAGGTGTACTCTTTATGAAAAAAATTAAAGCGATAGAGACCGAATATAAAGGTTACCTCTTCAGGTCAAGACTTGAGGCTCGCTGGGCAGTGTTCTTCGATTTCTGTGGTGTTGATTACGAGTATGAACCCGAAGGCTATGATCTTGGAAATGGCCAAGCTTATCTTCCAGATTTCATTCTTCATGGGGTAGATGGTAGAGCTGGAGTAGATATTTATGTTGAGGTTAAGGGTCAGATGACTGACGCTGATGCTGAGAAAATCAACCGTTTTTACGAACTGGGAAAAGATGATCCTGATCTTTACGGAAAGTCCAAGACAGCAATCCTCGTGGTTGGAAATATTCCCAGTGGTGCAGATGTTAATGAAATCTTATGGTGCATTGAAAATGAAGCTTATGATGATAACGGCAATTGGCCTAACAAATATAACTTTGAAACCATTGATGGGGATTACTTTGCTGCATATCCTGGGATAAACCACAAAGGCAAGTTTGAGTTGTTTGGCGATGATAGCAACTATCTTTGCGATATGGATTCTAGAGCAACTGAAAAAGCCTACCGTGCTGCTAGACAGGCCAGGTTTGAACATGGGGTGAAAGGAGGTTATTAAGTTGAGAAAACTAGCCATTGCCTACGGGAACAGCCGTCAGGCAAAGAAGTGGGTCAACAAAGAAATCACATTTGATGCACTAAAAGATAGATTAAAGACTCCAATCCGGACGACGGAATCAATAGAAGAATATGCCAAATTTAGCAAGGCTCAAAAGGATGATGCAAAAGACCATGGTGGATTTGTTGCAGGTGTGTTAAAAGGCGGTCGAAGGAAAATTGACACTGTGGAGCTCCGCTCAATGATTGCCTTAGATGGTGATCGCATTAATAAAGAGTTTCTTGAAAACTATGAATCGAATGCCCATTACACCTCTGTTCTTTATTCAACCCATAGCAGTACTGATGAGAATCCAAGGGTCCGCATTATCTTGCCTCTTACAAGAGATGTGACGCCAGAAGAGTTTGTAGCAGTATCAAGATATCTTGCACAGATGCTCGGTATGGATTATTTCGATGAATGCTCCTATCTCCCAAACCAGCTGATGTACTGGCCAAGTACGCCATCCAACGGAACCTTCATCTATAAGGAAGTGGACAAGGACTGGCTTAATCCAGATGATATTCTAACAGCTCATCCTGAATGGACTGATCCTACAAGACTTCCAACTTCATCGAGGGAGAGCAAGGCAAATACAGTATCGCATCAGAAAGTACAGGACCCTCTTGAAAAGGAGGGTGTTGTCGGGCTTTTCAATAAAGTCTATTTTCCGGTTACAAAAGCAATCGATGCATTTTTACCAGATATCTACGAGCCAACAGAAAATGAGGACCGCTACCACTTCATAGAATCAAGAAGTATGGCAGGTGTTGAAATTAAGGAAGGTGGAAAGTTTGTATACAGCCATCATGCCAAGGACCCGGCATACCTTAAATTATGCAATGCCTTTGATATCGTCCGTATCCACAAGTTTGGTGATGACGATGCTAAAAAATCCTTCAAGAGTATGTGTGATTTCGTCATGAAGATTGATGAGGTGAAAGTCTTTGCTACCAATGAAAAACTTGCAGAAGCTGAAGTGGATTTCACAGATCTTGGTGACGACTGGAAAGAAAAATTGAAGTATCAGCCTCGAAGTCAAGTGCTTGAAAACAGCGTATATAATTTAAACCTTATCCTGAATCATGATCCTGATTTTAAGAATTTTGCATTCAACGAGCTATCCAACCGCATCCAGGTCACTGGGCCACTTCCGTGGGAAAGACCGGAAGGTAACGTGTTTTGGAGAGATGCTGACACAGCCCAGCTTAAGTCCATTATGGATATTCGCTACCTTCCTTTCTCAAGCAGAAACCACGACGTTGCCTTTACTAAGGTTGCAGATGATAGGAGATTCCACCCGATAAGGGATTACCTTGATTCCCTTCCTGCGTGGGATGGAGTAAAGCGAGTGGAGGATGTTTTCATCAAATATCTTCGGGCTGATGAAACTGAGTATATTCGCACAGTGACTAGAAAGACCTTTGTAGCGGCTGTTGCACGGATATATGTTCCTGGAATTAAGTTTGACTGCGTTCCTGTGCTTGATGGTGATCAGGGTATTGGTAAAAGCACAATTTTGAAAGACCTGGTAACACCAGACTTCTATTCTGAAACTCTATCCCTTACCGATATGGACGACAAGTCAGGAGCTGAAAAACTTCAGGGATTTTGGGTGGTTGAAATCGGTGAGCTTGCCGGTATGAAAAAAGCCGACATTGAAAAAGTGAAAGCCTTCCTATCAACCTCAGATGATAAATACAGACCATCCTATGGAAGAGTTGTGGAAAGTCATCCCAGACAATGCATCGTCATTGCAACGGTAAATGGAGAGCGTGGATATTTACGCGACATCACAGGAAACCGTCGCTTCTGGATCATTAAAGTGCATCAGAAAAAGCAGAAGAAGACCTGGAATTTTACGGAGGAGTATCGGAAGCAGTTTTGGGCCGAAGCAAAAGAAATATGGAACTCAGGCGAAAAGCTATACCTTGAGGGTGATGTTTTAGAAGAAGCCGAAAAGGCGCAAAAGGGTGCTATGGAGGCCGATGAGCGTGTTGGTATGGTAGAAGAATACCTGAATACCCTACTTCCAGATGACTGGGATAGTATGGACTTATTTGCCCGTAGGAATTACCTAAGCGGTAGTGAATTTGGTGGAGCCAAGCATACAGGTACTATCACACGAACCTCTGTAAGCAATGCAGAAATTTGGTGTGAGTGCTTCAATCGTAATCTCCCAGAATTAAAGACCACTGATAGTTATCAGATCGCTGCTCTTATGGCTCAGATTCCGGGGTGGGAACGAACCAGCAGTATTAAGCGTTTGCCGATTTATGGCAGGCAGCGACTTTATAATTACGGTGAATAGGAAACACAACACAACACAAGTTTTTCCCTTATATTAAAAATGCTTTTTCTTAAAAGTAGATAGTGAATACCTGTGCACGTACACGCGCGTTAGTAAATATAGGGAAACGCTTGTGATTTTGTGTTCTTGTGTCAGATGGGAGGTAAAAAAAGTGACTGAAAAATATATAGAGCAAAAACTGGTGAAAGCAGTGAAAGAGAGGGGAGGTATGGCACCAAAGTTTGTAAGTCCGGGGCTAGATGGTATGCCAGACCGCATTGTACTTTTACCTATGGGAAGAATCGCCTTTGTTGAATTAAAGGCACCAGGCAATAAGATGCGTCCACTACAAGTAAGGCGAAAAAGGCAACTGGAAGCGTTAGGTTTTTTGGTCTACTGCATTGATGGTGTAGAGCAGATTGGAGGGATGCTTGATGAAATACAATCCTCATGAGTATCAGCGTTATGCAACGGATTTTATATTGTCTCATCCAGTATCTGCAGTTCTACTTGAAATGGGTCTTGGTAAGAGTGTTATAAGCTTATCGGCTATATTTGATTTATGCCTTGATCGGTTTGAAATCAGAAAAGTATTAATCATCGCTCCATTAAGAGTGGCGAGGGATACTTGGCCTTCTGAAATTAAAAAGTGGGACCATCTAAAAGGCCTATCCTATTCTGTAGCCGTTGGAACTGAAAATGAGAGAAAAGATGCTCTTATGAAAAGAGCCACCCTTTATATCATCAATCGTGAAAATATAGATTGGCTTGTTAATAAAAGCGGCGTTCCTTTTGATTTTGATATGGTAGTGGTTGATGAGTTATCTTCATTCAAATCATACAGCGCTAAGCGCTTTAAAAGCCTTCTAAAAGTAAGGCCAACGGTGAAAAGAGTTGTTGGTCTGACTGGTACACCTTCAAGTAATGGGCTTATGGACCTCTGGGCCGAGTTTCGTATTCTGGATTTGGGTCAGAGGCTTGGTAGGTACATAACCCACTACCGTAATACCTACTTCACACCGGATAAACGCAATGGTCAGATCATCTTTTCATATAAATTGCAGCCAGGAGCTGAAGAAAAGATCTATAGTCAGATATCCGATATCACCATTTCTATGAAGTCTTCAGATTATCTTAAAATGCCTGAATGCGTAATAAACACAGTGCCTGTGTATTTAAATGAAAAAGAGCGGGCCATTTATTCTGGATTTAGAGATGATATGGTAACAAGTTTAGGAGCAGAAGAAATCGATGCAGTAAATGCTGCAGTACTTTCAGGAAAACTCCTTCAGATGGCAAACGGTGCTGTCTATGACGAGAAGAACAAGGCACATTTTATTCACGATAGAAAACTTGATGCCCTTGAAGATTTAATTGAAGGAGCCAACGGGAAACCAGTGCTTATAGCTTATTGGTTCAAGCATGATCTTGATCGTATTCAGAAGAGATTTCCAGTAAGGCAGCTAAAGTCATCAAAGGATATTGAAGAGTGGAATGAAGGTGAAATTCCTGTAGCAGTGATCCACCCTGCAAGTGCTGGACATGGACTTAACCTTCAAAGTGGTGGTTCCACACTTGTTTGGTTTGGACTCACCTGGTCATTGGAACTCTATCAGCAAACCAATGCTCGCCTCTACAGACAAGGGCAAAAGGATACGGTTGTCATTCACCACATCATTACCAAGGACACCATAGATGAAGATGTTATGAAAGCACTTACAAAAAAAGAAAAAACACAAGCATCTTTAATCGATGCTGTAAAAGCTAAGCTGGAGGTGAAGCGATGATTGATCCATATGAAGACTTAGCCAATGCCATAGTTTTACTAGCAGTCAAGGACTACAGGGATGCGCTGAAGAAGCTGATGAAGTATCCTCGCCATGAATCTGCAAAACGCACAAAAGCTGAAGTAGAGAGGTTTTTACGCTCTGATTGGTATAGAGAACTTACAGCGGTAGAACCGGAGATACTTCTCCGAAAACTGAAAGAGGAGGTCAAACAATGAATGCTAAAGAATATCTTAGTAAAGCCTATCGATTGGATCAAAGAATAAACAGTAAGCTTGAGCAAGTGGCATCCCTGGAGAATATGGCTATGAACTGCACTTCGGCCATAAATGGAATGCCTAATAACCCCAGCAAATCAGTATCTCCTATGGCAGATGCTGTATGTAAGATTATAGATATTAAAAACAATTTGAACGATGATCTTGCCAAACTTCTAAAGTGCAAGATTAACATTATTGAGATTATCCAAGGTGTCAACAACATTGAATATAGGCTGATTCTTGAGAAACGCTACCTGTCATATCAGCCTTGGGAAGATATCGCTTATGATCTTGATTATTCTGTAAGCTGGGTGCTGAAGCTTCACCGTAAAGCGCTTAGAGCTGTAGATGCTGTATTGGCTGGAAGGGAGGATAAGAATGGGATGGCATGAAGCAATAGAAGACGGAATAACCATTGGTAAGGATGGTAGAGATACTAATTGTTATTACCCACCTTGCCATATCTGCGCTACACCTGTTTATAGTTGGACATATAGCCGTGGTGTCAAGTATACCTGCAAGGACTGCAGGGCTGAACTGGTTCGGCAGGCGCGAGAAGAAGGGGAAGTGATCAGTACGGATAAGAAACAGATGAAGCTGCAAAACGCCATAAAAAGGATCTCAAAAATCACCGGCATTGAACACTACAAGGATGCCATCCGTCTTGTAGAAGAGAGCCTGAGCAGGACTGGGTGGTATCAGAGTACTGAAGAAATAATGGTGGCACTTGAACTTATCCGACGTAACGTTAAAGCGTTCCACCAGGTGAAAATCTTCGACTACTCTGTTGACTTCATACTACCTGAGTTGAAAGTTGCCCTTGAGATTGATGGCAAGATTTATCATGGGAAAGACAGACAAAAATATGAGAGCATCCGAGATGAGGTCATTGCCAATAAACTTGGTGAAGGTTGGGAGATGATCAGAATTACAACAGATAACATCAATAAGAATGTGACCAAGCTAATCCCTGGTATCAACGCGGTGCTTAAAAGCAGAAAACTTCAAAGAGGATAGTAAAGTCCACATGAGTCCACTTGAGTGCAGTTGTTTTTTTTAGTACGCTATAATTGAGAGATAATAATGTAAACAAGCCTTCTTGGGAACACCCCATGAGGGCTTTTCTTATGCCCAAAGGAGGTGAAGCCATGCCATACAAACCTAAGCGTCCTTGTGCTTACCCAGGCTGCGGTCGGTTTGCAGACAGCGGAGAGTACTGCGCTGAGCATAAGAAGGTGGTAGCAAAAAGATACAATCAGTACCAACGAGACCCTGCTTCCAACAAACGCTACGGTAGGTCCTGGAAGCGCATCAGGGACCGTTACATCAAAGCCCATCCTCTTTGTGAGGAGTGTGATAAGAACGGAAGGATTAAAGCTGCCGAAGAAGTCCACCACATCCAACCTCTCTCCAAAGGCGGTGGCAATGAAACCAGTAACCTGATGGCCCTTTGTAAGTCATGTCACTC
>JUEG02000027.1_pt1 | contig 27106 bp, 43 predicted proteins | sample 432341 | NCBI WGS metagenome assembly JUEG02 (sample SAMN02953476, study PRJNA257561) | rock porewater metagenome | biome: terrestrial; feature: Opalinus Clay rock; material: porewater; isolation source: Opalinus Clay rock BIC-A1 borehole | place: Switzerland: Mt Terri URL, St-Ursanne ... | reverse complement strand
CGGTTCTGGCTGAAGGTCGAGTGATCCCACATGCGCTCGTCCATCGACAAGCCGACGAACCAGCGAAACAGCAGGTTGAAATCAATCTGCTCGACCAACTGCCGCTCGGAGCGAATGGTGTAAATCACCTGCAGCAACGAGGCGCGCAGCAGCCGCTCCGGCGCAATCGAGGCCCGTCCCAGGGTGGAGTACAGCCCGTCGAAGTCCCGATCCATCGAAGCCAGAACGGTATCGACCAGGCCTCGCAGGGGACGCAGCGGGTGATCGTTCGGGATGCGCTGCTCCAGCGTCGTATAACTGAACAGCTCGTTTTGTTTGAGGTCGAGTCCACGCATCGGCTTGGGCTGGCTTCGGCAGAAGAGGATGGCCGCCATTTTGCCAGAGCCACGCGGGCTCTGGCTTTTTTCAACGGCCTGCTAGGAGAAACGTTATGGCATTGTCCGCTGTTCAGCAGGCACTTGTGGATGCTGCGTTCCCTGAGTGCCGCAGCGATATGGCTGCATACCTGGAGAAGGCCACGGATGTTGTGATCATTCGCCAGCGGGAGTGCGGGGATGATGTACCGCCGTTCGCTATCGTGGCCAAGGGCAGCGACTTCTGGATCGACTGCGCTGACACAGCCGTTGCCGCAACCAGCCGGGCGCGTGAACTGGGGCTCAACGTTGTTCCGGCCTAACACAGTGATGGCTTCGACAACGCGCACCAGCGCCATTGGTGGCCTTTACGCTTGCCTACTGCTCTCCGGCGCTTTCGTAACAGCAATGTTTGGATACTGGCTGTTCTTCGGAGCCGGCTATCGCACGATGCAACCGACCGCCTACGAACTCACTACCGCCCTGCTCCTGACTCACCCCGCAACTGCAAGCGATGCCTCCTTGGCGATTCAGTCCGATGGCTACCTCAGCATCGTTGCACAACACCGCCTGCTCAACCGCATTCACAACGAATAGCCAGGGGCACGCTGGGGTTCTCGGTTCCCATTCCCGCTCCCGACAATTTCTGGCCTTTACGCGCCGGAGCCGATGACACAGGGTTGCCCCTGTGACGATGGGCACTCCAATCAAAGAGGAATGCCCGCATGAAAGACTTCCTGAAAAGCGTCACCAACCACTCCACGATGCTGGCCGTGTTCAGCTTCGACCGCACCCCTTTCCTGGCCGGCAATGCCTGGACCCGGAGTCTTCTCTCTGGCGCCATCAGCACCGCCATCACCGCTATTGGGGTCTACAGCGGTTATGTCGCCATGGATGCGAACTACGCCGCAGCCCTCGGCTCGCATGCACAGAACTTCAAGCTGGCCACTGGCGCGATCATCATCGGCCTGCTCGGTTACTCCCTGCGCGACCTGTTCCGCTCCATCACGATGGACGTGAAGACCCAGATGCGTGTTGCTCGGGCAAACAGCTGGCTCATGAAGGGCACCGCAAGCACTGTCGAATGCTCCAGCCACATCCACATGCAGCAGACCTCTCTCAGCATGGTTCGCTTCGTTGAAGTCGATGGCGGCATCAAGGTCTATGCCATCGCACGGCACCATGACCATGAGTCCCCGGTCCTGATCGATGCGATGCTGTTCGACGAGGACTACCCGGCGCTGGCGACGTTCTACACCCACCCCGCAGATATTCGTAGCGCCCTCGGCGAGGCCTGCGGCGATCTGACCGGCCACGTTGCTCGCCAGTTGGGTATCGCCCTCGCTTCGCCGGACCTACGCAAGCAACAGCCGGTTCCTGACACTAAGGAAGATGATGAGCTGTTTCTTGACGATGACCTGCTAGACGACCTGGAGACAGCTTCCGAGGTATTTGGCCGGGCCTCTGCGCCACGGATGCGTGGTGGTGAGGCGTTGCGTGCGGCAGCCCAGGTTCCTACCGAAGCTGTGAAGCACTGACCATCACCAGGAGGGAGTTACAAGCATGCTGCCCAGTCACCTACTGCGCATGGTCAATCTGTGCGTCTCCGGGGATTACGCCGATGCCGGCGTGCGCGACCGGATCAAGAACCAGTGCATCCCACACCTCCGCCAGCACCGCCGTGACGTGCTGGCGGGCAGCTTCAATGGTCGGCACTCCCGACCAGTGGGGTTCATCAGCAAGATGATCGAGGACTCCAAGCTCATTCGCCGCACGCTGACTCACACCCATCGGCAACTGATAGCGGTGGAGCCTCGCGACAACGTTGTTTCATTCGAGGCCGCAGCTCGCCGCCGCGCCCAGGCCTCGGTCAACGCAGACAAGGAGAACATGGCATGACCACCCAACCTGTCCTGGATGACGAAACCAGCAATAGCGCAGGCATGCAGACTGATTTGAGCTTGGCACTGGCTCTCTACCACATCGCAACAGGGCAAATCCCGCACGTCTACAACGGTATGTGCCCCGACGCTCTGGAGGGTCATGCCGTGCGGGACGATGAGTGCCCAGCCTGCAAGGCCATCATCCGATTCGAAGAATCACTGCAAGCTGCTGGCATTGCCGACCTACAACAACTTGGACGCGGGGCGTGAAGCCATGAGCATTCGAACTCTGAGCGTAGTTGCCGACTACAAGGCAGGCGGTGGGATAAGCACTCTGTACCATGGCCGGGTTGAGTTCGGCATGAATGCAGGGCTCCAGGAGAGCGAAGATGAAATTCAGGCGCGTGCAATGGATCGAGCCCGTGAACGGGCGGCAAAGTCCGGCTGCTGGGCCTTGTCTGAGGTCGTTATCACCTCCCTGAGCGTGACCGACTGACGCTGATCCATTACTTCCCCCGAGCGATACTCCTGCTCGGGCGCCCTTGCTCGGCAATCTGCGTTGCCCCTGCTCTCATAGATCGGCGATATGCGTGCCTGTATTATTTCCGGGCACCATCCTCCCGACCGGCATTGCAGCGAGAGCACCACCTGATGGCACCTGAACGCCTGCCCTTCTGGCTGCCAATCGTGGCCGTGACCCTCAACAATGAGCGCATTGCAGGGCTGCTAGGGAATTCAACGGCCAGGAGGGTTGCCGTTCTCAGAACCCGGTATGGGCTTCCAATCTTCCCCCACCCGTTGAACGGCCCCATGGACGTTGATTGGCCATGCTTGCTGGGCCAAGTCGAGGATGGTCTGCTGGCTGAACTGATCAGTCGGTTCTACGCCATCACCATTACCCCAGAGCTGATAGCGTTGATTCGTGCTGACCGAGGCTTGTCGCCTTACGGCTCGCGCAAACCCAAGCTGGAGCCTCATGTCCGTGAGCTTGTCGGGAAGTACGGTTCAGCCAACATCGCCAAGGGCTGGGACGTAGATGCCAATGCGGTTGAGGCGTACCGCAAACTCGCCAAGGTCGAACTTCAAGTCACGGGAAATGATGATCTTCCGGCGAGCGGGCGCTGGAAGGCAGAGTGGATTTCGCTATTTCCTCAGCACACCAATGCTCAGATCGCTCGGGCAACAGGAATTCCCATCGACGCGGTTCGGCAGAAGCGAAAGTCACTACGAATTGCAGGCCCGGCAGGTCGCACGTACTGGAAACTGGTGAGCGCGGATGAGCTAAATGCAATGACCGATGCCGAGCTGGCCTCGCAGTATGGTGGCCCTACTGCTGACTATGCCGCCCAGCGCCTTTCTTTGACCCTCCAGGACCGCGAACTCAGCAAACGATTGCTTCGTGAGCGCCGGCTACCGGATGAGCTGGCGCATTACCTCAGCTCGTTGCCAGCCCGAAGGTTGGCAAGGCTGACAGGGCTCAGCGAATTCCACCTAGGAAAACAACGTAGAGAGCTTGGTCTTGAGGCCTATGCCTCACTTCCCAGCGAGCTAGATGACCTTCTTTCTACGCGCCCAGACACGGAGCTGGCAGACATGTTTCACGTCGCAGTAGCAACGGTGAGAAGCCGCAGGAAGGTGTTGGGAAAACCCCCGTTCAGACACCCCAAGAGACTCACAGAACAGAGTTGACCCGCTCGGCCGCTGGGCCATCTTGGTATAGGCGACAGTTGCTCGGCAGGACTAACCACCCATGACACAGGCTGGCTTCGAATAGCATTCTTGGACCGCAACGGAGAAACAATCCATGTCCAATAACGTCATTCGAACTTCCGCGCAAGAAATGGAGCTGCGTGCCATTGCAGCGGCAAAGCAGGTCCTGGGCCGCGAAATCATCATCCAGTCGGACGCCGACTTCACTCCGCCCGGCAAGCGCAAAGTGCGCGTTGTTCGCCATCAACTGAATGGTCGGCGTGCCGAGGCGCACCTCCGCTGGTACGTGGCCGGCAAGGCATTCCGCTCACTGCCCTTGACCAATAGCAATGTCGCGCTGAGCAATTCCTGGAAGGGATCGGCTGCATGCGTGAGCGAAAGTCAGCTGGAGCTGTTGTAGGCTCGGCACCCAGAATCTGCTCTGACGATTTCATGGCTCTCGCGCTGACACGGCCTGGAGCCCGCGATGCTAGTTGCGAACCAACTCAACGGAGATTCGCAGTAATGAACATGCTCAAACTCGCCGGCACGCTTGCCATCCTCCTGTCCATTAGCGGCTGCGCAAGTAATCCCCAAACCGGCAACTTCGAAATCACTCGGACGGGTGTCGGCCTGACCGTGGGCGCGGTTGGCGGTGCTCTGGTAGGCGCGGCGCTCGGCGATAGCTCGATGGCGATCAAAGGCGCCGTACTCGGTGCTGCCGCTGGTGGTGGCGCTGGATACCTCTGGGAGAAGCGCTACAGAGCGATGCAGGCAGAGCTTGCCTACACCGATCTACAGGTGCAGCAGGCTCCTGCCGACAATGGTCAACAATCCCTGGTAGTGACAGTTCCGTCTGACGTTTTCTTTCGTATCGGCTCGTCTGACATTGCCCCGGAAGCATATCCGGCACTAAGCAAACTGGCGGAGTCGTTGAAAACCCAGACCTACAAGGTGGGTATTGCGGGGCATACCGACAACACTGGCACGCCCGACCGCAACAACCGCCTCAGCTATGACCGCGCTCGTTCCGTTGCCGCGTACCTCACCGCTGCCGGCGTCCCCTATGAGCGCTTGTTTGTCCGTGGTGCAGGCGCAAGCGAGCCGAAAAGCAGCAATGCGACTCCGCAGGGCCGCTCTCAGAACCGGCGCGTGGAGATTACGCTGAGTGAGATTGCACCCAACGCATAACCCATCAAGCCCACAAAACAACTTAGGATCAGTCAATGAAGCCAAGTGATTTCCTTGCCGTGCTCGTTATCGTTCTTGCAATGGCGTTCGGAGCAATCGTGTTCTGCATCAGTTGGGTCGCTAACCAGCTCGGGTTGCCGTTCTGGGCCGTAGTCGATCAAGCCCGGCTCCTACTGTCGGCCCCAGTAACGCTGGCCATGGTGATGGTGATCGAAGCCACTGGGGCGCCCTTCCCTTTGCGCATTTCGAACACTTGGCCGCTCATCGCTGCTCTGTTCTGGGCGGGACTTCATGAGCTGATCAAGATGAAGGCTGAACAGACTGCTCTGGATCAGTTCGGCGGCAGCTCTACAGCCTATTCGTACCATGTCGAACTGCCCTGGTTCACCGAGCTGTGGTTCATGCTCGCGGTCTGCGCATTGATCGTGGTGGGCGGCTACGCGCTCACAGCGAAGCTCAGCAGCAACTACTAGCAAGCTTCATGGCGGCTCTATTGCAATCAGGCTGAGCCGCCAGGAACTCCGAGCGACCAGTGTTCTTCGACCAAGTAGAGCGGTCGCCCAGCCATGAGCTGCTTGATCGCAGCAATGTGAGCCAAGTAGTCCGCTTCGGTGAATGTGGTCCAACTCGGGTTTTTCGCCTGGGCTGCCCGAAATGCCTCCCTGGCACTCCCAAGGACCTTCCTCTGTCGCCAGAGATAAGAGCGAAGCCCCTTGAACAGCTCGTAATCAAGCGGGGGATGCAGCTTCTGCACCTTGTGGTGAGCATGATGGCCACCACATACCAAAGTGGTTTTCAGGTAGATATTGACCAGCTTCTGGGCGTGACCAAACGCAAAGTTGGGCACGCGTCTGCGTTCCGCCTCGGCCATGATCTTCCTCATGAAGCCGAGCTGCCACAGGTCAACGTCCTCGCCAATGTCATCTGGGTTGGTCACATCAACCAAGCCGGCAGCCTCGATCAGGGCGAATGCCAGCTCGTTCCCCCCGCCCCCGAGCCCCCGGCCATATGCACTAGCGGCGCACCAGCTCGCATACTGGTGTTTAAGCGTCACGACGCCGAACGCCCCTTCACACTCAGTCATAGATGGCCACCTTCATTTGAACGACGCCGATCCAACGCCAGCAGCAAACACAGCTCGCTCAACATCGCGTTATTCACTGCTTTCAGATCACAGCGGATGCCTGACAAGAATGTGGCCGGGTCGTTGAGCCTACATTCGCTCAGAGCCATCAGGCCTTCGGATAGGGGCTTCCTGGGCGACCAGTATGGGAATCGGCGAAGGACAATGAGCATCGCCAGGGCATAGCCAAGCGCGATGCCGAGCATGCTCAGCTGGGATGGCTCTACGAGCTTCCCCATGCCGTATACACCAACGATCACCATCGCCATGCCCAACACTGCGGCCTGCGCCCGGCGAGCCGCCAGAACAAGGCCAAGGCGCCCCATTATCTGGAAACTGTCCAGGCTCGGGCTTTGCCGGAACCCAGGATGCAGCCCGGCAAGTGCGCGCAAACGTTCAGTGAAGATTTGGCATTCCATAAATACTTCCGAGAAGGATGAGCTTTTCTCGCCATCATATCGCCGCTGCCGATCCCAAGCCTTTGAATCGGGGTGACTTACATGCTGGACCCCAAATCTGGATATGGGTTCTCGCGGTTTTCGAGGCCGAAACGCTGACACAGCTACTTGGCTCGGATCATGAGCACATCCAAAACACAGAGGTGTGAACATGCCAACCAACAAGAGTGCTGCCCAGTACGCACAAGAAATCATCGAGAAGCTGGCTGCTGAGGGCGTCAGCGCTTTCATTGAGAAGCCCCAAGACGGCAAAGATAACCCCGACGATGATTTCTGGGAGGGCGAGTTCATCTTGCGTGTGCCGGCCTGGGAAGCCAAAGACGGTTCTCTTTCGCGCAGCGCTGTGTACGAGTTCATCCACTCCAAACTTGCCGGGCGTGGCGACGCGGGCTACGTGGTGGGGCTGCCAGGGATCAGTTACTGCGACGTTTACTGCTACTACCCGCTGTCCGTTGAGAGCGGTGAACAACTCCTGTCCTCGGACCTACAGGTCTGGGGGGCCGGCTCGAAGCTGGAACAGTTCGACTGGTCTGAGGCCGTTGAGGGTGACGACAGCGCGTGGTGGAACGGCTGGGATTTGCCGACTGAGCTGGAGCACTTGCCCAAGCGAGTGGGAACCCTTGCCTTGGTCCTGAGCTACACCATCGTACCGCTTCCCGCACCAGCTCCATTCACTGAGCAAGAGCTGATCGACAAGATCAAGACACTCAAGGTCGGCTCTGGGTTGTTCTGCCACTCGACCGCCCCCAACGACCGCTGGACTCTGCGCCTGTCCGAATCTGGGGGCCTGGAGCTGCACAAAGCCGGCGACCAATCGGTTACGCCCATCACAGCTGCCAACATTGACGATAAGGGGCGCTTGGTACTGGGCGATCACATCCTCAAGCATCGCTGCTGGGGCTACTGATAATCCCATGGCTCGGAACTGATTGTGGGGAGCGAGGAATGCCATGGCATTAGCCATGACACAGCTTCCTCCCCGCGAGCATATGCGCATAACCAATGACTCAGGTACAGACTGATGAACATCGTTCTCGCCTCGAAATCCCCCTATGCAATCGCCCAAACTGTCACTTCAAAGCTACGGCTGCACGGCATCGAGGCCTCTCTCACCTGCGACGAAAGCACTGACGGCGAAGTGGTGCTGAGCGCTCCACAACTGGAGGGTGCTGACGGGCTCTTGAGCCAACCTCGCATCTACAGGCTCATCAGCGGAATTCTCGAAGACCATTCCAACTCGGGGTTGCAGATCAAGAACCCGCTGACTGGGGAGGTCGCTGGGATATTTTGCTTCCACCCAGACACCTTCATGCCCTCCCCGGACGGCGCGGATGTGGAGTTCTGGCCCGCCAAGGGCCGGAGCGCATTCAGCTGGTCGGAGCTTGTAGGCAGAAGCGACGACTGGATTGATGGTTGGGAACTCGAAGGCTGTGAATCCATCGGCCAGCGTGTGGCCTTTCTCTCCGCCGTACTGGAGGGAGAAGTAGTATCGCTACCGCCGTACCTGCCCCTGGCAGCAGGAGCTAAGTGATGGTCGAGCAGCCACTCATCCAGCCTGAGCACAACTGTCAGCTCGCTGCATTTCTGGGGCAGCAACCCGGTCCTATCAAGATTCGTGGCAAGGAGTACCGCCTGGATAACATCCGGCGAGAGGGCGATCTTGGCTTCTTTGCCGATGCCCATACTTCCCGAGCCAAGCTCATTGCAATGCAGACGCCCAGCAAAGTCATTGGGCGTCCCGGCGCCGAGTCCTGGGCGATCATGCGCCTCACCGGCAAAGGGGCTATCGTCGCCAATTTTGCCATCTGGAACAGCAGGGTTATCGAGCTGGCATGACTGCGGGAGAACATTGGGTTCAGCGAGGATACCGTTATCCTGGAGGGCCAGACGGGCTGATCACCGCGGCGTTTCTCAAAGCCTGGGATGGGGGCTGGTGAATGCTCCCATGGCGCGGTGACACAGCTAATCCGCCCTGATGATGGCGGCTCCACAACCGGAGCCCCAGGAATGTCGAACAACAACCCCGAGTCGCTTGAACTCAAAGCAGGAGCTGTCTTCGAGTATGGCTCCAGAACATATCGCCTTGACGCCTTCCTTTGCGAAGTCGAAGACAAGACACCTGCACACCCCTTCATCGCCCAGCTCGTAGCCGAACTGAACGCCGAAGAAGACTCAAAACTCCCTGCTGGCCACAGACGGATCAAGCTACGTTTTTGCATGCCAGAAGAAGCCACCTATGTCGCTGGCAGCGGCGTATGTGGCTGCGTGGCAGAAATCGCCGACATAACGATTGTCGGCACTGTGCCATGGAGCAGCCGCGAACTGATTGAGCACCATGAGGAAGCGCTAAGCCTTGGCCGCGAGGGGCGTCGCTGCGATCCGATCGTTCGACCAATCCGCCAGGAGGCATGCGTCTGATATGGCCATCACCGACATTCAGTTCGACATGTTCCCCTCATGCCCTCCCCTGCACCAGGGCGAAGAAATCTTGGAGCTGATGCGCCCACACAAATGGGCTCACGGCGAAGCTACTGAGCTGGCGCTGGTTTCAATCGAGCTTGTTCCCCACGGGGATCAGTGGATGTGGGCTACCCGCCTCAACTCTCGCAACGGGGCCGGGCAAGGCTGCCGCGCACTACCCAAATGGAACCGCTTCGCTCCTACGAAAACACAGGCAATGCTGCGTGGTGCTGATGAGGTCAGGGCATTCATGCACCGTGCGACTGACGATGAGCAAGCGCGGATAGCCACATGGCTTGCTGAGCAGGTTTCGAGAGCCGTCGCAGGCGCAGAGTAACTGCACCAAGCTCGGTCGCTTGCGAGCGAGTGGTCAACGTAACGTGTGAGCACTTCCAGTGCTGTGAGGCACAAGGGATCGAGGACTGATTTCGGTGGCTGAATACATCTTTCGCAACTGCCCACGTTGCCACACCTACGGCGTACTGGATAACGGCGACAACTGCACCAACTGCGGCGGCCATGGTACTGGCGGCCTGTTTTCCACAGACGGCTGTATGGGGAGCGGCGAAATCATTATTGAGGCCGCTACAGGGCGGCAAGTCAGTCATGAGGAATTCGCCAAGAGCATGACCAAGCAGCGAGAGTCCCAACGTGGCAGGTGACGCTCAGGTAAGCGTTCCTGGCCTTCCGCTACGTGGCGAGCCCCGATGGAGTCAGTTCCTGCCCAGCAGCTGGTCACGCTCTGACATGGCCGGTGTAGCGCAGCCCCATGACGATGAAGGCAACCCTACCGCGTCCTACTGGCTGGCCTGGGCTCCGTACTTCACAGGCGACACAACCGATCCAGGTCATCACACCCAAGTTTTTCGGCGTCGCTTCCGAAGCAAGGAAGCCGCGATGGCGTATGTGGAAAGGACTTGGCCTTTACCCGAGTGATCCTGAGTTCGCATTTGGGGTGGTGAGGAACTTCGGTCTGCGCCGATGACACAGCGCCTCAAGGCGGATCATCAACGTCAGCAAGACCAATCACCCATTCTCAATGATCGAGGTTTCCATGACCCTTTCCTTCCCCTTCTTCGAACTCCCCGAAATCGTCCTGGCCGTGGGCATCGCCCTAGTCGTCGGGATGGCCATCGGCTCGGCTGCAACCGCCGCAGCGTTTCAGCGTCGCCGGGGCGGCGAACGCAGCTAAAGACCACCCGATCACACTTCAAGGAGCAGGCTATGGCTCAACGCATCACCTCTCAACAGCTACTCGAAACGATCCGGGATTTCTACTCCGACACTAGCCGGCCTCGCGAAGAAACCCGCGCCGGCCTGGAAGAAGCACAGGAAGAAATCGAGTTGCTGCTCAACGCGCTGCCCTCGGATGAGGGCTAGCGCCGTGGCTGAGTTCTACTACCAGATCAAGGGCCGAATGCCTGGGAAGGAAGGGAGCTATTCGGAGTGGGCATGGCCCCCTGTGTTCAGCGGCATTGTCGAGGCTGAGGGGCGCAAGGAGGCAAAGGCCAAGATTGAGGAAGACTACGGTCGCCAGTTCCCAATGAGGGTGCTCAGGAAGGACATGGACGAGCATGAGTACCTTCTGCACATCCGAGAGCTTGCCCCCGGCGACGTGTACCTTCGGCGCCGGTTCCTCGACACAGCCTGCAAGGAGTGCGGAACTCCTTTCAAGCTGATCGACAAATACAACGACCCCTATGCTGATCACCGAGGCCCAGATTACTGCTCTGAGCGTTGCGCCAGCGCAGGCAAGAAACGTGAGCTGTTGGATTTCAATCTTGCCGCTGAGGGACGGCTTCCAGCTGTGATCTACCAAGTCAGGCAGAAAGCCACCGGCAAGGTCTACATCGGGCAAACCATCCAGGCGTTCACGTTGCGGTGGTGGCAGCACCTCACGACCCCAAGCGACTGCAAATTCCACGAAGCTCTCAAGTCGTCGCCGATCACGGACTGGGAGTTCTCAGTAATCGAGGTCGTGGAATACCCACCAGAGTGCAAGAACAAGTTGGCCTATCTCACTGACCGTGAGCGATTCTGGATCGAGACTTTCAACTCGGTCGCCAATGGCTTCAATACGACCCTACCGGCAAAGATCAGCCCGCAAGAACCCCTGGACTTAGAAGCCGCATTTTGAGTTCCCCGGCAGATGCGGATTACTTGGCCAGTAACCGCAGGTCAAACGCATTTGCCGGCACGTCAACACCCCACCACTCCAGGGCCTTCTCCCGGAACAGCTGCCAGTCAGCCCGAGTAACCGGGCCATGAGTACACAGCCGGCACTCCGACATGCCCTGGCGTTGATCTGTGATTGAGTTGTGCAAATCGACACCCATTCGCCCAAATCGGCCAACCGTGCTGCCGTCGATCAGGCTATGAATCCACACGGCATTACGCCCCTCTGAAAGCTGCACCTCGTAACAGTCCATGTGGATTTCAGTGTCAGTTGCGGTTCTGCTCATATTGGGCGCTTCTGATCAGCAGTTTCATAGGAGTGGGAATCGTAGCAAGCAGCCCAGTACGGAGCGACAGGCGCAACCTACATCCCCAAATCCCAGTGTGCTTCCCGAGGATATGCGTGGGCTGCCGATGACACATGGCCAGCAAGGGCAGACTTTTCGAAATGAAGCCAGCAACCAAGCGGCAGCCTGTCCATTTCACTAGGAGCTATTCCATGTCCGCAATCTATGACCTCGCACTGAACGTAGCAGCACACAACCACGTCGCTATCGAGGACTCAGAAAAGGACTCCCTTGACCTCTTTCGCCGACTGAAAGCGATGGCCGAGGAAGACTCGGAGACTCAGATCATTTCCCTCGGCGATGAGCCTATCCCCAGCGAATACGACTACATGACCGTGGGGGAGCTGGTTGCGATGATCGAAGGCGAGGCCAGACAGCTGGTTGCTTTTGCACAGACCGTCCTTGGTGCTGCACACCAGGGCTTGCAGGCTGCTGTGGAAAAATCGGGAGTCGAGCCCGACGAGGCCCGCTGGGACTTCAATCTGCTGGCCGAAGACCATCTGCGGGCCGTGGCAGTTCATTGACCGATAGGCCATACCCGCAAAGCGGGAAGGCCGAATCCCAGTGCGGGGCGTGACGAGTTCACTTCGCCGCCGATGACACGCAGGTCGCCCTAGGAGAATGGGCGCATCCAAACAAACACCTGCCAAGGTCTGCCTATGAACGCTAAAGCCAGCATCCTGGATCGCTTCGACGACACCGTGATCATTCCTGCCCTCGGCCAGCAGATGAGCTTGCTGGGCTTCGAGCCTGAGCCGGCGCGACTGGCTGCGGGCACTTATTTCGACGCGCCCAACATCGACCTGGACAGCTACGACAACATCATCGTCTGCATGTCGGGTAAGGACTCGATTGCATGCCTGCTTGCCCTGATTGATCAGGGGGCCGACATGAGCAGGGTCGAAATCTGGCATCACGCCGTGGATGGCAGGGAGGGCAGCAGCCTCATGGACTGGGCCTTCAACGACAGCTACATCGAGAAGTTTGCCGAAGCATTCGGCCTGCCTGTGTATTTCTCTTGGCTCAAGGGTGGGATCGAGGGCGAAATGCTCAAGGAGAACTCCTACTCCCAGCCGCACATCATCGAAACCCCAAGCGGGGTGTTCGAACTGGAGAGAGACACCAAGCGGTCACAGCCAGCGACACGGCGGCAGTTCCCCCAGCAGAGCGCCAACCTTGCCACTCGCTGGTGCAGCTCGGCAGCAAAGATCGACGTTGGCCGGCGAGCCCTCACCAACCAAGATCGCTTTCTCGGGAAGAAGACCCTTTTTGTCACAGGGGAGCGCCGTGCCGAAAGCTCAAATCGAGCCCGCTACTACCAGCTGGAACCGCATGCTGTAGACCGCAGACTTGGACGCCTGGGGCGTCACGTCGATGCGTGGCGTCCAGTCCTCCACTTCACCGAGGAAATGGTTTGGGAACTGATCGCGAAGCACCGCGTGGTCGCGCCAGTTCCTTACCGGCTTGGCTGGAGCCGCAGTTCCTGTATGACGTGTGTGTTCAATTCACCAGTTATCTGGGCCACCCTCCGGCGCTACTTCCCGCATCGTCTGCGCCCTATTGCCAGCTACGAGAATGAATTCGATAGCACCATCAGCCGGCAGCGGATCAACGTTCTCGACCTTTCGGCTACGGCAGAGGCTTTCGAAATCACGGACCTCGAAGCCTTGGCCCAAGCAGAGCAGAGCGAGTACACGCTGCCGATTTTCACCCCTGCCGGCCAGGAGTGGCAGCTTCCCGCTGGCGCCTTTGGCAAAGAAGGATGCGGGTCGCTCTGACCCGCTCACATGAAAACCCGCGCATGCGCGGAAAAACCGAAGCCCAGATTTCCGAGTACCCCATGACCGTAACGCACACAAGAACCCTGACCATCACCTGCAAAGCAGTTTCGCTGGGAGAGCAAGAAGACTCGGCTGCCCTTGCAGAGCTTCGCCGTGACTGTCTCAGGCGCATCCAGGGCTCCGCCGGGACGCTCATTGAGCAGGGGATTTATAGCGGCTCCCTGACCTACCAAGACAGGAATCCACCAGTGAACCTGCACTGGTCGTTGAGCGTTTCCGACTGCCTGCCTGATGGGGCACAGCATGAGGGGTGATCGGGGTGTGGAAAAAGTCGCGGTCGTTATTCTCCAGCTCGTTCTCACCGAGGAAACATCATGAAGGCGACAACTGTCTCGCGAACGGCTGACAAATTCGTAGTTCGCATGCCCGATGGCATGAGGGAGCGATTCCTCGACTATTCCAACGTCAAGCATGTGTCGATGAACACTGCAATTGTTCAGGGACTCGACAGCTTTCTTGATGGGCACGCTGAGCTTCAAGCTCTACTGGACGGCGTGCGCCTTCTAAAGCAACAACTCGCAGAGCAACTGCGGGCCTTGGAACAGGCCAGCCACAACTCCAAAGTCGGCGACTGATTACCAACGTCAAACCCCAGCAACGGGCTCGACGATTAGCGCCGACTACGCCACGTAAAGCAATGACACCGCATGCCTCGGGGGATCATAGCTCCAACCCAAGAAGGAGCTATCTATGTCTCAATATTCGATACCCGTAAGCATTACCAACCTGATGCACAGCTGGCCAGAGGAACAGTGGGACGAACTGACGCCAGCCTGGGCGACCGTTCTTACTGATCCCGAGTCAGCAGCAAAAATCAAAGCCGCCTATAGCGCCAGCTGTATCGATGGCTTTGCCGGGATCGCGGCCCCGCTGGATAACGAAGACTTCAAAATCACCTTCACATCCGGCGAAGGCGAGGCAGTCCGCGTCAAAGCGCAGTTCTTCACTGCTGTGGTTACGAGCCTGAGCATGCGAATTGAGCTGTTCGATACCAACATGATTCTCGAAGCCGGCAGTAATTCAAAAAGGACGGCTGGGTACATCCGATTGGAGTGCTCCCTGGCTGGTTTGATCTAACCACGCCGTGCCAAACTGACTTTTTGACTGCCCTGTACCTCACACAGGGCAGGCCATTCCTGGAATGCCTATGAAAGCTTGGACTGATTTATCCGTCATTCAGACGCCGCCGCGCATTGCAGCACTTCCGAAGGATGAGCGCGGCTACCCGATATTTTTTACTGCACTGGTGGAGCCGGGCGGTAAGCCAAATTACCGCGCTCAGGACTCAGTGAAATGCAATCTGGCCCTGCGCGAGGGGCTTTGCGGTATGTGTGGGCAAAAACTCGGAAAAGCGATGGCTTTTGTCGGCGGCCCAATCTCTATCAAGAATCGTCTTTTTGCCGATCTGCCCATGCACGAAAGCTGTGCCGTGTACGCGATGCAGGCCTGCCCCTTTATTGCTGCCCCGAAGTTTTCCTACCAGTCGGCGTTGAGCACCGAAATGGCGGTAAACCCGCTTGTCTCAGACTCACGCCCAGACCGTTTCGGCCTCGGGATTACAAACAAGATGAAGCTGGTGACGATCCAGGGCCAGACAGTCATCAAGGCTGGCCGATTTTCTCGGGTCCAATACTGGGTAGGTGGAAAGCCTGTTTGAATCTGCGTATAGCAACTGCACAAGGTTAGGTGGACTCACCTGCTCCGCGCTCAATAGAGTGTGCTCACATGCACACCCAGGCATCAAGGATTCGCAAATGTCCGTTCAAGACGCCAAAAAAGATCGCGTCGTTTTCCGCGTTAGTCCCAGCTTCTACGCAGCCATTACGCAGCAGGCGAATGAAGCAAACAGGAGCGTGAATGGTGAAATCTGTACAGCCGTAGATTCCTGGCTCTACGAGCGCGACACGATGGTTTTCATGAAGGATCGACTGATGGCATCGGCTAGCGTCGAGTCAATCAACGTGATCCGTAAGGCTACGCCTTCCTACCTGACTGTCGCTGATGAGGAAGGTGACACCTGCAAGACGACCGTGCGGTTCAAGGAGTCTGTAGAGGCTGACCTCCGGGCCGCTTGGGAAGTCCACAAGCGCCAAATCGGCCATGTCTCTCTCAACTCATTCCTCAAGCTGGTCGTGTCATGGTGGCTCATGTACAGCTACCAGATGAGGGAGTGCGCAAAGGCTCTGCACCGTGACTTTAACAACAGCATGATGCCGCCAAGCCGTTCCACGGCAGCCATCCAGCCCCCTGTTTATGGCAACCTTGCGCTTGCCTGACTAGCGCAAAAGGTGAGAAGCGAACATGCGCATTGCTCGATATACCATCCATGCAGTCAACGACCTCCATGTCATCATTACCGACGACTTGGATGAAGACATGCCGAGCGTAACCAACAGTGCTGCCGGAGTGATCGAAGACCTCAACGGCAAGCTTGGTGGGCTGGGTCGCCGTCGCGTCTTCTATCGGGACTCAGTGAACCGTTTCGACGAGCTTCGCCATGAGAATGGAACCTTCACTGGCTTTGCTCCCGCCAGCCCAAGCCAGCAGGAAGCCTTTCGCGACCTTATCTAGCTGAGTGCGAACCAATAAAAAAGGGGGCTATGCCCCCTTTTTCTTTGCTCGATCAATTTGCTGTCATCGCGCCCACTGGAGCCCCAAGCACCGGCTGGAACTGACGCTCACTCGCGGAGTAATTCGAACTCCAGGGGAAAGCCCCCTGCTCATCTGCGAAGACCAACTGCACGACTTGAAGGTGCGGCTGCTCGATCAGCGCGTACATGTCATGACAGATCGAAAGAACATCGTGCGAGTCAGGCTGGCTAACAGGAAGTGCGATCACGGTCAGGTCGTGAATGACCTTAGTCCGTCCCCCGGCCAGGAACTCGCGATCAAAGTCGTGGCCCTCATAAAGTTCCTCAACGATACCCTTGATCAGCGGCGCGGGGACTCCTGACAAGACGAGTTCGGGCAACCCTCGCTGAAACATTCCCACTGTCACCCAGAAGGTAGCCTCGGTATTTCCAGACTGCTCAGAGGTCAGCTGACCAATGAACACCTTGTTCTGTTCGAGCGTTTCCTGGATGTACTCAAGGTCATCCCGGTAGCTCTCGTCCTCTGCGATTTGACGCTCAACCTGTGCTTTCGACCGTGGAAGGGCCATGTATGTGTGTTCCTCACTACGAATGAGGACATTCAATCACGGGGCCTATTAAGGGTTCATTCGAACCCGGAACAGTTACTCCCGAGCGCCACTCCCGAGCCCAGGAATTGGCGAATTGAGGATTCCCCTGCTCACCACGCGGTGACACAGGACTTCATCGCTCAGCATTGCTTCATCAACTGACTGGAGCGATTCAATGAGCCTTCAACACACCATGACCACCCGCAGCGACAAGCTTTTTAACGCCGCCTTCGCCCTGGCAATCAAAGGCGAACATCGCGAAAGCGATGAAATGCTGGAGCTGGCGCATGAAATGCGAGAGCTGGAGTTGCAGCTGGCGTATATCGCCCAGCATGCGCCTGCCAGCTTGGCCGTCCTTCTGGTCAAGGAAGCTCTGACCAGCTTCGAGGACGACTCTGACAATGAGCAGTACGTCGAGCAGAACCAAGACACGCTCAAATTCTATGCCGACAACGATGATCAACTGCGCCAGTTGGTTGATGCGGCATTGAACCCACCCAGCTATAGCCGTACCACCCTCCAGCTCAGCCCCGGTGAACTTGAATCGGCGAGGGAAGAATTGGCACGCCGCGTCGAGCGCGATCCAGGCCGTCGAGCTGTAACCGATCCGGTTATCACGCCGGCAGCGATTGCCATCGCTTGCCGTGGGTTCACCCAGTTCCTGACTGGGGGGCGCTGCTCTGTTCTTCGCCAATGTCCTGAGTGCCAGCAGAAGTACAGCACCAAGGTACACGCGGAAAAACGCATCTACTGGCATTGCCCGCATTGCAACACGATCAAGGAGGCCTAAGCACAGACTCCCAAGATAGAGCCCAATGAACCGGGCGTTATAGTCCGCCATGTCCGAATCTGGAGAACATCAGAATGGCTGTAGAAGTCCTTTACCGCAGTAGCCGCGACCCGGAGTGTTTGATGACTAACAAAGCCGACGCAGAGGCCCATGACCGTATGCTGGAAGTCGGCGAGAACCTCGCCACTGTCTTCCGACATGTCCTGCCCTCGATGAGTGAGGAAAATGCCGAAACCCTCGGCATCTTCCTTTCCAAGCGGCGCAGCGAACTGGTAGCGGCAATCAAGAAAGACCCATCTGCAATTCTCGACCTCATCAAATCCGACGAGGCCCCAGGCGGGAGCGTTGTACACCTCGCGAGCGCGAGCTGAGTACGAGACAGGGGCGCATGGCGCCCCTTTTCGTAGGCGTCTGTATGTAAAGGTGAACAGTTCGTGAAGACGCCCCCCTGCCAAGCCGCAGAGCTGGGAGCCGTCAATCAGCTATCCGAAATACTGTCGCACCGTCACCGTCAGGTCTGACAAGCCGAACCGAACGACTATCAGCAACCACGGACCAGCGTTCGACGACGACACCGATGCTCGTCCCAACAGAAATCTCGAAATGGCTCGCGCCCTCACTGATGAGAGTGCAGTGCTTCCGCATGTTGTCTGCTACCACCCGCCCTACCATCGAATAACCGCTTCCAGGGCATCGCTCATAGCCGATGACCTGAATCTGCTTTCCAGAATCAAGCCTGATGTATCCCGGCGCTACTGCCATGGCAGGCTTTGCCAGCGGCTCAGGACTGTCGAAGCAGCCACTAAGCAGAGCAGAAGTGAGCACCAGAATGCCCCGCTGCAAGCACACGAACTTCACCCGTCAAAATCTCCACAATTGGGCTTGCCTGCCCGAATAAGTAGCGTATCGAACTGGCTGCGATTCAGAGTGCCGCCATTGGAATAGATTCGAACAACCTCGTCAGCAGCCTCCTTACCGCCCATAAGCAAGATGGATCGGTAAACGTGCCGCCCCAGCACCCAGAGCACTAGCGGTCTAAGCGCCCGCTCCACAAGCCATGAAGCCACCAGAATCACGATGAGAGTGCCGCCCACGCCGATTGCTGGCTGTAGCGTGCCGGCCAGGGCAAATGCTGCAAGGAAGAAGGTTGCCACCACCACGCAAAGCGAAGACTCAATGCCACCAAATGGTGAAAGGCAAGCCAGTGATGAGTAAGAGCCATGAGGGCTCACTGCATGTGGTTCATCAGGATATTGTTGGAGCTGCATCTGTACCTCAAAATCAACTGCTCTGCCTCCGCAGCGATTTAACCTACAGAATTGCCGGCTCCAGCTCACTCCAACAGGGAGTAGTTCCTTCCAAAGTCAGTTTCAGCCAGTGACGGAGCTGCATTAGTCGGCTGTGGAGCCGCTTGGGCCGGTCGTTATAATCCGTGCAGTAGAAGCTGTTGACAGGGTATTTAGTCCCAGTTCGAGTTCTGGGTTTGGAGGAAGATATGGTTGGCATCCTCGGTTTTTTGTTCATCGTTTTGGTCGTTGCGCCTGTACTAGGCACCCTTTTTTACAAGGCTTACAGCGGGGCGAAGTCTCTGACGGCTGACCCCGAGCCGATGCCTTATGAGGCCCAACCTGCTGGCCGCATTCACCTGTTTCACGGGGATCGCTACTTCGATAGCAGTCCAGACAACCCTTATGAGCACAGTTCGCTGAACTGGGCCGAAGGGCGCATTGGATGTGCTCTCGCCGTTGAGCTTGCCGAACAGCCTCAGTACCAACCTGCACTCATTGGGACGATCCAAGTGCTCAAGCCGGAGCAAGACAAGGGGATCGTCGCCGTTATCCTGGATAACGAAAAGGTCGCCGCCTTGGGCTTGCCCCCGCCAGGACTGGTGAGCGGCGCTCGGATGATCGCGGATCGGCTTGTCCCGCCTCAGACTCTCCACAACCATTAGTCGGCATCCTCACTTCCCATTCTGGGAGGTGAGGCTCTCGCCACATATTCGGACGATGCCGCCATGCTCCATAGCGCAAGGCAGGGCCAGAAACGCGGCCTTCAAAGGGGGCTCATAGGGCTCGCCACCACAACGCTCTACGCCATTTTCAGTCATGCCGCCTTTGCAGCCAGCATCCTTCCTGATGACCCTCGTCTGAAACCAGCGAATGTGTTGACCGTTGATAACGGCGGATTCACCCAGGTCTTCATCGACGGATACATCCACAATCCAACCGTTGATACGTTCCGGCGCTCTGTAATACCCAGAGGCCAGGAGTTCGGGATCGTTTACTTGAACTCTGCTGGCGGCGACCTTGTAGCAGCGCAAGCACTCGGTCGTGCAATTCGAGCTAAGGGATATGCGACGCAAATTGGCCGGCTTAGTTCTGACGGCCAAACCATACGAACTGGTGTTTGTGAAAGTGCATGTCCCATCGCCTTTGTTGGCGGCAAATTCAGGTTACTTGACTCAGGTACAGGCAAGTTAGCGGTACACCGCTTTTATCTAGCCAATCAAGGTAAATGGGCTTCTGACAGCAAGCTCCTGTTCACAGCCGAGCGAGACTTGAGCAGATACATTGATGAAATGGGGATCAGTAGAGAGTTCTTTGATCTGATTATGAGAACCCCAGCAGACAGGTTGATCCAAATAGGAAAGCCCGCAATCTATGACTGGGCACTGGCTTCTGGGACCTCAAAAACAACCTGGAAAACGGTTAGCAAAGGCACGCTTTTAGGCAGGACAGAAAGCTCTACTGGCACGCTGTCTATCAGCTTTTCGTGCGAGCAGGGCCTGCTCAACATGGAGGTGCAGGCCAATCCCTGGTTTCCCGGAATAGCCCTTCTCAACTACGACCAGCACAGCCTTTCGGTCGATGGGACGAAATTCTCCATAGATGAGGTTCAGGTAAGTCAGGACGAACTGACAGGCAATCTTTCGTTCAGGTCTGTGCCAAGCAGTCTGGCAGTTTCTGCATTACATGGAGCAAAGCAGGTCGGATACAGCTGGAGTTTCGAGCGTAGTCCCGGTGAATACAGTCGAGTCCTCGAATTACCAGAGAGCAACGCACAGCTCAACGAAATTGTATCAAGCTGCACGACGCCTTGATCAACGGAACGAAGGGTGGGACTCTCGTTTCCCGGCATGGGGTTTGACAAGTTTGCACTCGTCCCATGATTTTCCTTGCCGCCAAGGTCATAATTCTGCTTTGGCTTGGTTCACGCAAAGAGGCTGCAATGCTGCTTACGATTTTTTACCACAAAGGCTGCATTAAGAGTCGTTTCTTACGATCTGCACTTCGAATGATGGATTGGGAACTCAGAGAAGCTGATGCTGCCGACCCCAAATATCAGTCAGAACTGATCCAGTTGAAGTCGAGTGCTGGCGCGGGAACAACTCCGATCATACCGGCAATCTACACCACCGAGGCCTACAGCCATGAGCTGTACCCGATGATCGAGTACCTGAACGAGCGCAGCCCGGACGGCATGTATCCAGCCGATCTACCCACAAGGCTCTTTGCAAGAACGCTGATCCATCGTGTGCTCAGAAACCTCAGCGCTTTGTGGCCGGCGTATCAAGAAACCTCGGACCCCAAGCCACTGCTGGCCTACTACGATGAAATCGAGGAACTGGTTGCTGACGTTGTGCGCAACCGAGATTCTTGGAGGGTGCTTGAAGGTCGCCCAACCTTCCTTGAAATGCTTTTCTTTGCCGTACTGGTTGAGATAGCAAAACATCGCCCGATGACCAACAAGACCATAGCCCCCTGGTACAAAGAGTTGGCGAGTGATCCGCGCCTACAGTCCCTAGTTTTGGAAGCTGACCAGTGAGCAGGCAGGTGGTTTTTTCAAACTGAACCAAACGCTCAACTCGACCCCGGCCAAAGCGATATGGTTTAGGGACTGAGAGACTTGCAGACAGTAGCTCAGATTCTGGACAGACTCCCCCGCATTGTCCGACAGAGCCGCCTTCGGGCGGCTTCTGCTTTCACCTGTGTCCCCTCCCCCTCTCAGCTTATTCAACCGCCAGTTAAGATGCCGCCCCGGCTTGGCACGTTGGGAATTGGGCATTCGACTCCGCTGTGCGATGACACAGCTGCTCCAGGTTGATGATGTGCATATCAACAACGGGAGCTTCCTGAATGCGCATCTTCGCCTCTGCCCAACCCTCCGACTTGAAAACCATCAAAGCTCAAGGCCAGCGCATCGCGGAGGCTTGGCAACAAGATCGCGGACTGAGAGTGGAGGTCAAGGCGATCAAGCGGACAGAGGCGATTGCGGCTGATCGCCAGCGAGGATTCATAGTGCTGGAGTCATTGTTCAACACGTATCTGTGCCACTACGAATTCGACGGAGGTCGGCTTGTAGTCACGCCAGAACAACAACTGAGCACGGCTAATCGAACCTACCTCAAGTGCCCCGCGTCTCTGATCCTGCAATCGGAGCCTGCAAACCCATTCTGGCGAGATTGCGTTGCGAAATATGCTGCCGCCACGAAGGAACTGACAAGAGAGCGGTTGGCCGGCAACGTCACCTTGTTCCTGGCGATCAAATACGAGACGCGGGAGTACGGAGAGCCGTTCTTCATCCTCCAGAAAGATGAAGGCCAGTGGTTCGGCATCGACTGCTACGGCGAGCGCAAGCCGCTAAGCGTAGGTCTGGATGTTATTCATGAGCATTGTCCTAGCCTCATTGATACGCACTCACTCAAACCGATGGATACCTCAGCGCTTGCCCCCGACTGCATTGTCGCCGGAGGCGTGATCTACAAGGAGTGTGGCGATAGGGCCATCGTCCTTGGGCGACCTAAGACGCGGGCTGAAACAATCGCAGACAGCTTTACGTTCTTGCTGCCACCTACGTTCGATCTGCATGGCGATGGTATCTGGACTTGAAATCCGGCCCAGAGAGCTAATTCAACTGGGCCGAAGACAATGGTCAGTAACTGCATCGACATTGGTTGATCGTGCTGAGCGTCATCGCCACGTTAGACGGTACTGATTCGAGGCATGGAGCGACCTCCACCATGGATGATCTTGTACAGCAGCTGGAGCTAGGCCTACCTGATGGCTGGGCTCGACTCGCCCCCCATTTCACAGCACCTGAAACGACCCGGATTTTGCTGTGCGCCACGGATGGTCAAAGAACGTTAGTGTTCTGCTTGGTTGATCAGATCGTTCGAAGTGCCACCCCGCTCTTAACCTTTAATTCGCAGCTGCGAGATAGGGGTTTTGAGGTCGTATGGATTTTCTCGGAATGCTGCATACCCTCAACCCGGCATATGGTTTGCGTATCGGCGGCCAAAGATGAAGGTGAGTGGAAGGCTCGAATAGTCAACGCCCGCTCACGAAATTCCAGTCTCACTGGAAGCGTTAGCCTGGCCCATTTGGCACAAGCTGCCGCAGAGCAGAGGCTTCGTGTTCAAACATTTACTGCTGGCCAGAGAATCGCCGTTCATGTCGAGAGCATGAGGTCGCCATGTCTTCACTGTGGCGCTCTGGTTCATGAAGTTAAGCGGGCAACGTTCCTGCCGGAAGGGGCTCCAACTGCGCCAGGACTTGAGCTAAGCAAGGCGAGACTGGGGCGGTGCGTTTCAGCACTGATCGCCGAGGCGATTGATCGAACCCAGAAAAAGCACACCGTCAGTGAGCCCCAAGCCTACCTCTGCGAGGCATGCACCATTGATAGGCGGCAATCCTTACGCATCAGGGGGCAAATCCCATCTGCGTTAGTGGGGGTTGTGCTTTCAAGCAGCGCCGCTTACGAGTTGGTCAAGCACCATCAAACGACTTGGTATATCGCTTGACGACAGGCTTCCGTTACCTGACCAGTTGACCCCAAATTCCGCGCATGCGCGGAAATTCGCCGGGGGCTGGGTTCCCAACATCGGCGCCGACAAAGATCGTTATTACCCTATCGGGCTCCGGTGACACAGCGGCTCTGGACTGATGATTACCTCATCATTTCAGGAGGCGAGAGCCATGACCGCATTCCAAACCAATCTTTTCGCAGCCGATCACCTGCCAAATTCGAACCCAGAGTTCCTGGGGGCAGGCTCTACTGACGCACCAACCGGCCTTACCAACTTCGACATGATTGATCAGCTGCTTGGTCAATATCGGCAGCGTGAACAAGCCATCGAGGACACAAAGCAGTTCATCGACTCGGCATTCAATCAAGGGGTGATGAACTACTTCATCGAGGGCGCTCGTCTTGTATACGGCCCTGAATACCGTTACTCCATTCCGAGCGATACCGAGGCTGCGAAAGCTTCACTCCGCGCCGAATTCTGGACGAGACTCCTGAATGATGCGCAGGTATTCGAGGTGATGCCGACCGCGAAAAGGGAGCAAGCACGGGCACAATTTAGCGGGCTTGAGTGTCCACCGTTCGATGAAAGCACCGTAAGGCCTACCCTCGAAAACTTGCTGGCTGCTCGCAAAACCTACTTCGCCGAGCGGGTAGATGGAATCTTCTTTGGCTTGAGCCGAGAGCATGTGAGCAATTCACCTGCTGGTTTCTCCAAGAGGATGATACTTGCCAACGTGTACGACGCCGATGGTTATGTGAACACCCACAAAGCCGGCATCATCAGCGATCTTCGTGGGGTTGTTGGTCGTCTGACAGGTCGTGGTGAGCCCAGCGAGTACGCCACCCGAAAGCTGCTGGGCAACATCTATCGGAAAGCGCTTGGTAAGAAAATCCAGATCGATGGCGGAGCTTTTTCCCTGGTCGTATATCGGAAGGGAACAGTCCACTTCGAGGTAGCCGAAGAAGTTGCAATTGAGCTGAACAGCATCCTGGCGACTCTCTACCCCACCGCCATTCCATCGAAATTCCGCACCCCGCAGAAAGCCGGGAAAAAACCCGCCTCATTCGACCTCAAGATGCAGCGCCTCCCGATGGCTGTTATAGACCTTTTGAGTGCTCTGGACCGGCGCGGGGATAGCTACTCGGCATACGTCTATTCAAAGGCTCAGGACGCAGTTGACCAAACAGCCCAGGTACTTCGTGACATTGGCGCGGTAGTCAGATTGAGCGCCGATAAGAATTACCTGTATGCGCAGTTCGATTTCGATGCTGATGCTGTCATTGATCAGTTGATCTACAGCGGTGCCGTGCCGGAGAAAGCCGCATACCAGTGGTATCCAACCCGTAGCGAGATTGGCTTGGTGGCTGCTGCACTGCTGGATGTGCGCCCAGGCCATAACTGCTGCGAACCGCAGGCCGGAACTGGCGATCTGGCCCAGTATCTGCCAATGGAATCGACCACCTGCATTGAACTGGCGCAGGTTCGGGTTAAGGTTTTGGAGTCGAAAGGCTATCGCGTTGTAAAAGCCGATTTCTTGGAGTGGGCTTCGAACAACAGCTCGACTCGATTCGACCGGATTCTGATGAACCCACCGTTCAGCCATGGGCGAGCTGCTGCACACCTGGAAGCGGCTGCATCGCTGCTTGCTACTGATGGCCGTCTGGTAGCCATCCTCCCAGCCTCCATGATCAATACGAGCCCGCTTGAGGGGTTCAGCCACAACTGGTCTGAGGTGTTCGAGGATCAGTTTGAGGGCACAGCAGTTCGCGTCGCAATCCTGACTGCTGAGCGCCCCCAGTGATGGCTGGCTTACTTAACCCAGCCAGCACGGTGTTCGCCCTCGGCGCCAGTGACCCGGAGCTTGTTTCTATTCAGTACATGCTGCGGAAGGCCGGCTTTTCGTGTGCGCTGGCATACCGTAACGGAAAGCGTTGCGTCAGTAGCAATGCCTATCAGGCGGACTCCCTTTCGTGCCTGTTTGACACTGGTCAACAGGTTGTCTGGGTTGAGTGCCGAGGCTCTGAGTTCGACCCACTTCGCGATCTTATTGTTGACCACCACAATGAGGGCGATCCTGGTTTTGCTGCCCCTCCTGTGAACTACTGGGAAGGTTCCTCTATCGGCCAAGTGGCGAAGCTCGTAGGGGGGAAACATTCTGACTTCAAGCTTGTAGCCGCAAGCGATCATTGTCTTTCTGCGGCAATGAGGGGTGAGTGTCCTGGGGTTGATCCAAAAGAGCTTATGGCTTGGAGAATCACTGCTCGATCTGCAATGGCCAGAATCCAGCCTTGGGTTCTGAGGCGGCGTATTGAGCGTGCTACTCAACGTGTTCTTGAGCTTCCCAGGTTGAATTTGGGTGGGGTTCAAGTTGTCGATGGGAGCTTTGATTCAACTCCTGAACTTCGTGACGCAGCTGCATTGGTGCAGATTCCTATCCTCACAACCCGCAAGACTCCTTCTGGCCAAATCAAGATTGGCTTGTACGGTGCTGAGCCAGATGTAGTTTCTGAATGGCTGTCGTCGATGCGTGCAGCGGATGCAGTGGATCACGCCTACGGGAACCCTCACCGAGAATACGCCGGCGCTGTACTTAATCGCGAAACCTCTCAGCGACTGATCAGCGCAAATGCTCAGCACACCAGCTTCTGAATTTGAGATCGTCAATCTTTTTAGGGTTCCAACCAGGGTTGGAACCAAGAGGGGTAATAGCAAGGGGTTATTAAAGCGGGTTTTATAGACTGGGGTTATAGGGTGTTGATAGATCGCTGCAAGCCCCGCCTCGCTTTGCCTGCTCCCCTACAGGGCCGCACACGAAAGAACGGTTGACGCACATAGCTTTCCGGGGCGCGCACTCATGATTCCGGTCTGCGCACACAGGATTCCGGCCCGCGCACTCAGGACTCCTGTTTCCGTACACGAACTTCCTGTCACGGCTCTTTAAGCGACTGATTCTGTGGGTAACTGCCATGTTTTCTGTGGGATTCCTGTAGATAGCCTGTGCGTAACCTGTTGGTAGACATGGGCTTGAATCCTTGAATGCCGCGTGGTTACTGGCCCTTCGGGTTATTCCTGCATAAGGTCGGATTTGGCTTGCCTTGCCCTATACCGACTGGAATCTCCTGAGCGCATGACCACAACTCAAACGACGAAATCAACTGAACTCACAGCACTTTACCTCTACCTCACCCTCTATAGGTAGCCACCTTCACACCCTGGAAAGGCGTGCGCATGGCTGCAAGCCCCGTCATCACTGGCTCTTGTCAGGTTCAAGACCGGCTGTGAGTCGAGTAACGGAGCCTCCTTGTGGTCTGTTGAGCCCCGTCTTCTACCGGAATCCTGTGTACGCATGCCCTGGCACCGACCGGAATCAGCCGAGCGCCGTGTTTCACCCGGCCACCCACGGGAGCCCACTTCTACCGGAATCCTGTGTACGCATGCCCTGGCACCGACCGGAATCAGCCGAGCGCCGTGTTTCACCCGGCCACCCACGGGAGCCCACTTCTACCGGAATCCTGTGTACGCATGCCCTGGCACCGACCGGAATCAGCCGAGCGCCGTGTTTCACCCGGCCACCCACGGGAGCCCACTTCTACCGGAATCCTGTGTACGCATGCCCTGGCACCGACCGGAATCAGCCGAGCGCCGTGTTTCACCCGGCCACCCACGGGAGCCCACTTCTACCGGAATCCTGTGTGCGCATGCCTCGGCACCGACCGGAAACAGCCGAGCGCCGTGGTTCACCCGGCGACCCTTGGGAACCCACTTCTACCGGAATCCTGTGTGCGCTCGCCTCGGTACTGGCCGGAAAC
>JUEG02001341.1_pt1 | contig 27122 bp, 31 predicted proteins | sample 432341 | NCBI WGS metagenome assembly JUEG02 (sample SAMN02953476, study PRJNA257561) | rock porewater metagenome | biome: terrestrial; feature: Opalinus Clay rock; material: porewater; isolation source: Opalinus Clay rock BIC-A1 borehole | place: Switzerland: Mt Terri URL, St-Ursanne ... | reverse complement strand
TTGCGAAAACGGGCTATGGTATTATGGTCGGGTACTTTCTGCCCTTGAAGTAACCACATGAAGTTAATGTCTCGCCTACAAGCTTCCTCGATTTTTCGGCTTGTGTAAAGATTGTTCATGTAGGCATAGACAATAATCGGAACAATGTTTTAGGTGTGACTACCGGATTTCTTCCCTTTGAAGAGTACGCCATGCTTAGATTTTTGTAATCTAAGTCCTCCGTTATATGGCTTAGCAGCCTTACCGAGTCATCTCCAGGTATTAAAGCTTCCATGCCCAGTGGAAGTATGAGTTGATATACTCCGCAATTTTCGGTATAATTTTTAGGTATAGTTTGTTTGTTTTGCAGCATAACTAATTATACCTTGAAGGCGGGTCTTTTGACTCGTCTTTTCGCGTTTTATAGAAAGAGTTCATGACACAGGGAATGGTCATCAAAAAGAAGATGCAGTATCTTCTAATAATACATCATCGTCAGCTCACAATTGAGTGTCCCATTTTCGAGGTAGCACAGGGGGGTAGCACAGGGGGACGGTTCTTTTGTGTCAAATTGGAATCATGGTAGAATTTGAGGAAAGGGGAGAAGGGGCGTGAAGGAATGCCCAGAAAGCCAAGAAAGAAGAGTGAAACAAGGAATCTACATGTTATAGTACGGGGAATCGGCCAGCAGGATATTTTTCACGAAGAAGATGATTTCAGAGATACATGGATACCACAAAAAAGTTATCGCTAGAAAGAGGGTAAGCGTTCTAGGGATGACCAATCACGGCTTTACAGAAGATGGACCAGGATGCACGAAACAAAATATTGAGTGTTTAAGAAATAAGGAATGATGGATTAATTTATTGATGTTCACCCAATCGAGAGACAACCAGATAATGAAGAGATATTTCAGATACTTTCAACTCTGAATTAAAAATGGGATAATTGAACTTTATTGATAAAGGGAGTGTTGCAAAACTACTTATGAAGTAATATGCGACACTCCCTTTAAACCTGGACTGGACTGCGGGATGTTAGACGGCTAATCCGGTCTTAAAGGCCTTCACATTGGCCTCAAGGACCTTTTCCGGGATAAGGTCCTTCATCACTTGAACCCAATCGAGCTGTTCTAGGCCTAGAGCCTTGACTAGCACACCTAAGAGTACAATATTGTGGGTTCGGATATTGCCCAGTTGCTCTGCGAGTTTCACAGCCTGTAGAACGATGGTCCGCTCAACCGCCTGGGTTAGGCTCTCGATAATCTCCTGGGGGTAGTCCTCCGTTCCAGAAAGTACAGATTGAGAGTAAATCTCATGGTCGCTGACAATCAGGATTCCGCCTGCCTTCAGATGGCAGAGGTATCTCAAGGCTTCCACTTTCTCGAAAGCGATCAGTACGTCGGCTTCCCCTTTATTGATAATAGGGGAATTGACCTTTTCGCCGTACTTGATGTGTGTGGTCACGCTTCCGCCCCTCTGGGCCATGCCGTGAATTTCGGACATTTTTACATCATAGCCCGCTCCGAGGAGACCTTCAGCCAGTATTTTCGAGGTGAGGATCGTCCCTTGGCCGCCCACACCAACCAACATTACGCTTTTATTCATCTTATTCACCTACCTTCGCGATGGCATCGAATTTACACACCTGTTGGCACAAAGTGCACCCGTTACACTGGGCCTTATCTATGTGGATCGTTCCATTTTTCATGGCAATAGCCGGGCATCCGGTTCTGAGGCAGGCTTTGCACTTTTTACATTTTTCGGCATCGCTGTAGCAGTAGAGACCTTCCCGTTTTTTCTGTACGTCCTTCATCAGGGCACAGGGCTGTTTGGTGACAACCACAAAGAGCTCCTGGGAAGCATAGGCCTCCTGCACGGCTTTTTCGGTTTCTGCGAGGTCGTAAGGGTCGACGATACGGATATTTTCCGGCTTGACGCCGACGGCTTTCACTACGTTGACTAGATCGATCACCGGTGCCGGCTGTCCCATTAAGTTGACACCGGTGCCCGGGTTCTCTTGGTGACCGGTCATGGCGGTTGTGCTGTTGTCCAGCAGGATGATCGCCATATTACTGTTACTGTAAACGGCATCGATCAGGCTGGTGATGCCGGAATGGAAAAAGGTGGAGTCGCCCATGATTCCGAAGATTTTTTCCTTGCGGCCCGCCATCCTGTTGACCTTTTCGAACCCGATGCCGGAGGAAATTCCGGCACCCATGCAGATGACCGTATCCAACATGCTTAGGGGTGGCACCATGCCCAGTGTGTAGCAGCCGATATCGCCGGTGACAACGATGTCTTTGAGTTTTTTAAGGGCCACGTATAGGGGGCGGTGTGGACAGCCGGCACAAAGGACTGGGGGGCGTGCCGTTGGTTTTTGGGACACCTGATAGGTTTTGGGTTCAGTTTCCCCAAGCAGGGCCCGGCGGACGATCTCTGCATTCAGCTCGCCGCAAATGGGGATCCGTTCCTTGCCAATGCATGAGATGCCTAGGGACCGGACCTGTTGCTCCAGGTAAGGATCATTCTCCTCGATGATATACAGGGTATCAACTTGGGCGGCAAAATCCCTGATCTTTTGCTCCGGCAAAGGGTAGGTCATGCCCAGCTTGAGATAGGAGGCCTGTTCTCCAAAAACCTCTTTGGCGTGCTGATAGGAAATTCCACTGGTGATGATGCCGATTTTTCGGTTCCCCCATTCGATTCGGTTGAAGGGGCATGTTTCAGAGTAATCCTTGGCCCTTAGTAGTTTTTCTTCCACCACAGGATGCCGTTTGAGGGCGTTTCCTGGGGACATTACGTACTTAGCCGGATCTTTGACATAAGGCTTGATACCGGCTTCTACCCGTTCTCCGATCTCCACGATGCTTTTGCTGTGGCAGACCCGGGTAGTCACTCGGAAGAGCACTGGGGAGTCGAACTCCTCGCTTAAAGCAAAGGCTGCTTTGACAAAATCCAAGCACTCTTGGCCGTCGGAAGGCTCCAGCATGAGCACTTTGGCATGAGGGGCAACCAGTCGGTTGTCTTGTTCATTCTGAGAGCTGTGGAGTCCGGGGTCGTCCGCATTGACGACGACAAGGCCGCCGTTGACACCGGTATAAGCCATAGTGAACATCGGGTCTGAGGCCACATTCAAGCCCACGTGCTTCATTGCGGCTAAGGCCCTGCTGCCGGCGATGGAGGCCCCACTGGCAACCTCCAAGGCCACCTTTTCGTTGGGAGACCACTCGGAATAGATTTCAGAGTACTGGGAGATATTTTCCAGGATTTCCGTGCTGGGCGTACCTGGATAAGCGGCTGCTAGGAGACAGCCCGCTTCATAAGCACCACGAGCAATGGCTTCGTTGCCAGTCAAGAATTTTTTCACATTTCCACTTCCTTTTCATTCACTTTGAGGCAAGGGCGATTCCAGGGTTTTAGCGTATGGCCTACCTACCTGTCGAGAGAGTTAGTGAATCTTTTCCAGGTGACTGAGGTTTTCGGTTTGATAAGGGAACCTGTTTACTGGCAATTAGCGTTCCTGCTAAGCAAAGGGCCAGTACCAAATAGAAAACAACCTGATAGCTCCCGAGCCTGTCTAGGAGATACCCGGACCCCAGCACCCCGGCAATGGCTCCGATACCGTAGGCAGTAAAAACGATGCCGTAGTTACGACTGTAGTTAAGGGCACCAAAAAGGGCTAAGGTCGACGTGGGGGCAATTGCCAGCCAACCACCTAGGTTGAACCAGAAGATCGAAAAGGCGACGCCAAACAGGAGGGGTTGACCTTCCCGGGCAAAGAGCATCAGCAAGGCGGCAAAGGCGATCATACAGTAGGAGAGGGTAGCGGCCTTGGGGTAAGAAAGCCGATCGGTGAGCCAACCGAAGACAGGGCGTCCGAGACCGTTGAATATTGCAAAGAGAGACATCCAAAAGGCGATGCTTCTAGAGGAGAGGCCCATGTACTCGATACCGATCTTTCCCGTCATACCGATGAGCATGAGGCCAATCATGGCGCCGATCAGGAAATTCAGATACAGTCCTTTGAAGGATCGGGTTTTTAGCATTTGGTCAGAGGGGATATCCTTAGGCTTCAGATCCTTTGTATCAGGCAGCAAATTCGACTCACTGCCGCTTTCCTTGGGATAACGGAAGGCGAGGGTTAAAACTGGGAGCAATACGCCAAAGGCAATTCCCAAGATCATAAACGTAAAGGAAATGCCGTACATTTCAATGAACATCCGGGCCAGAGGTGCGGTAATAAGGGGGGAAAGGCCGAAACCGATCAGAACAAGCCCAACGGCAAGCCCTTTTTTGTCCGGAAACCATTTGGCAACAACAGCCAGCGGTACACCATAAGCGATCCCAACCCCCGCACCGATTAGTACCCCGTAGGTCAGAGTCAGGATATAGATATTCGGAGCGTAGGCGGAGAGTATCCAGCCAAGGGCGATGAGAAAGACTCCCGTGGTCATGATGGCCCGAGGGCTGTAACGGTTATAAAAATATCCGGAGATCATCATGAACAGGGCATAGAAAGCCAGAGAGATCATATAGGGCAGCCCGCTTTGCGTGGCGCCGATCCCGAAGGTCTTCTCCACCGGGATCCGGAAGACGCTCCAGGCATACACCGTGCCCAGGCACATCATCACGAGATTACCAAGCACCACGTAAACCCAGCGCCAGCTGCTGATGCAGGCTTTATTTTGAACGGTAGTTTGTATCATAGGTTGTCCTCCTTCAAGTTCAATCTGTCCGTTAAGTCATAGGGGATGTTTTCCCAGGACTTAGCTATAAAACCCTCAAGGTTTTCCCGGAACCAAGGATACTTGATTCCCAGGATGCGGGCAGCCAGGATACCGGCGTTTTTGGCATTGTTGATACCCATGGTAGCCACTGGTACGCCGCCTGGCATTTGGACGATGGATAATAAGGAATCTAGACCTTCCAGGGTTTTCAACTGGACGGGAACCCCAATCACCGGCAGAGATGTCATGGAAGCGACCATGCCCGGCAAATGGGCGGCACCCCCCGCACCGGCGATGATCACTTCGAGGCCTCGCTGGATGGCGCTTTTGGCGTAATCCATCATCCGCTCCGGCGTCCGGTGGGCGGAGACGACCTTGATTTCAAAAGGGATTTCGCAGGCTTTTAAGACGATGGCTGCTTGCTTCAGCACCGGCAAATCGGATTCGCTGCCCATGATGATGCCTACTAACGGGAGGGGGGGTTCGCTCATTTTCTGGTTTAGCATAAGGCTTTCCTCCTCGGTTTTTCAATGGTAATATGGCTGATAGCCTGTCGTGCTTTGGCCTCGGCCATTTCAACGGTCTCTCCCAGCACGGTGATGTGACCAAGCTTACGCAGATGGCCCGCATCGGGTTTGCCGTACAAATGGAGATGGCTGTCCTCCAGTTCCATCAGGGCTTCGGCACCCTCTAGACGGTAATCGCCGGTCACCCGCTCCTGTCCGAGGATGTTGTACATAACGCTGGGGGACTTCAGCTTAGCCGAACCGAGGGGCATACCGGTGATCACCCTGACCAACTGTTCGAACTGGGAGGTGACGCAGCCTTCGATGCTGTAGTGACCAGAGTTATGAGGTCTTGGGGCAATTTCATTGACAAGGACGTTATATTGGGCATCCACGAAAAACTCGATGCAGAAAACGCCGTAGTCATCTAGAGCTTCAATGATACACTTGGTGATGTCTCGGATTTGCTCTGAGGTTTGTTCCGGCAATGTGGCTGGGATGATGGATTTAATGAGGATGCTCTCCTTGTGGATGTTTTCCGCAATCGGATAATGGATTAGCCCGTCACGGTTTCTCGCTACCACGATAGAGACTTCCATGCAATAATTAACGAGGGCCTCGGCCATCATCTCCATTCCGGCAAAGGCTGCGTAGGCGCTTTCTAGTTGGCCGGGTTCTTTGATAATTCGGTTTCCTTTGCCGTCATATCCCCCCGTACACGATTTGAGAACGAGTTGACCGTTCAAGGTACGGTAGGCTGCCTTTAAGGCATCAAAGCTATCTATCTTATAAAACTTGGGTACCGGCACGCTAAGCTGGGCGAGCAGCTTTTTTTGCTCGTATTTATTCTGAATGCGCTGGAGTGTGCGGGGTGACGGGTAGATCCGGTGGCTCTGCATTTCAAGCTTAATCAGGTGCTTCGCGTCGATGTGCTCGAATTCATAAGTCAGGACGTCGGAATGATTGGCAAGTTCCCTTAGTGCCGCTTCGTCGGAAAAGGGGGCGACGATCTGGGCATCAGCCACTTGCCCTGCTGGGGACTGGGGCTTCGGGTCAAGAACGGTAACGTAGTAACCCATTCGTTTGGCTTCTAGGGTCAGCATTCGTCCCAGTTGTCCTCCACCCACAATCCCGATTCGCGAAGGTGGGCTTAGTCGAGGAATATCTTTTTTAGACATGAGTTAACCTCCTTCTGGTAAATAAAAAAAGCCAACAACAAAACGCCGTTTACACGGGTTAAATGTTGTTGGCTTACAAATTGACTGGTCAAAAAGACCTTTCAATGTGTCTTCCAAAAATATAAATACTATTTTTTGAACATTTCCTCGAGATCCCGGTCGACCACGATACCAATAAGTTTCTCGCCGGTTCTAGTACTAACATCCGAATAGGTGCTAATGACATTGACATCGAGAATGGAGTGGATGGCTTCTTCTAAGCTTTTCCGGGAATTCTCAAAAAGAGCAACTCTGAGCTTTTTGATGAGGTCGACGCCTTCTTTGTTAATAGCTAGGTTAGTCTCCGCTTTGCTCAGAAAACCTTTGACCCGGACAATAACTAGATCTTGAAAAATGATGGTTCGAATGCTGGCCGGACCTCTACCCATATGCTCTATTTCAAATTTGCTAATGACTTCGCTGATTTTAGCTTCTACTTGTCCTTTAGTCATGGGTCACACCTTTTCAATTCTTAAGCTTTATTACCTATTTGATAGAGCTTAAGAGTTTTCAACTTCGAATAGTTTATCATGGACGGCTGACAATAGTCAATGTGACATTAATCATAGTTTTAGGTATAACTATTCTTTTGGGAACCTTCATACGGAAAACCCTAAAATGGTCATGAAATTCGCTAATATTTATGAGAAAAGACAATCACCACCACAGTTTAAAATTACCATTGACCAAACTAAAAATTAATGCTAATATACGTTTTGCATAGGTGAGATTGAATATCAATTGCACTAATTAGTAGAAACATTAACTAGTTTTCTATCAGAAAAGCCTTACTTAACAGTTGTTATATAAAGGAAGGAGATGTAAATGGAGTAATTTAACATCATTTAGTTAAGTAATTAGAATCCTTAAAAAGAGAGAGTATTAAGTTATCAAAATACATATTATTAATAATTATAGAACAAGGGGTCCTGTTTAAATCGTAAGATGGGGAAGGTGTATGTGAACTTCACTATTCGAGGACAAGGGAACTATCTAGGATATGTACTTCACAAAAACCTTACTTTGAAGGCTATTTAATTCGCTTTTTGGACCTTATTGACGCTACCATGGTGGGCGTAAAACCAGTTGAATTGCTCAAGATTCCTATAAGCGAAGGTGAAAGAGAAAACTTGGCTTTGGAAAGGTCTGTAGTGCTCCTGAATAAGTAGGAGCAATTTTCGGGCCATGTATCGAGAATGATTATCATCAATAACCTTGAGTTGCACATAAAAAATTAAGTAGACATACAGGTTTCCATAGATTAAGGAGGGACAGGACATAATGCAAATCAGCAGAAGAGATTTTCTAAAATGGTCCGTAGCAGCAGCAGTAGCCCTAGGTATAGAAGTCAGTCTTGGCAGTGTTGGTAATGTTCTCGCAGCTGAAACAGACCCACCGATTATTTGGCTTCAAGGATCAGGGTGTTCTGGTTGTACTGTATCAATGTTAAATGTTACAAATCCTACCACCATCGACAATGTGCTCTTAAACAAAATCAATATGAAGTATAACAGCACCCTGATGACCGCTTCCGGTGACCTAGCGATGCAAACCTTGGACCAAAGTGCAACTCAACACAAGGGGCAGATTATTTTAGTAATTGAAGGTGCAGTGCCAACGGGTGCCAATGGAAACTATTGTGTCATTGGAGAAGTTAACGGTACTCACCTAACCATGGAACAAGCTGTCTTGAAGTATGGACCGATGGCTAAATATGTGGTTGCTGCAGGAACTTGTGCTGCCTTTGGAGGAGTTTCGGCAGCAGGAGTCAATGCAACAGGTTGTGCAACAGCCAGCTCTATACTTAATGGAAAGACTGTAAACCCGGTGGTTAATTTACCTGGGTGCCCGGTCCATCCAACAGTTCTTATTCAAACACTTCTAGATTTAATTCTCATTGGCATGCCTTCCCTGGATAGTTATAAACGACCAAGTAACTATTTTGGTTCAAAGATCCATAGTAGTTGCCCCCGAAAAGGAACCACTGTTGTAAAACAATTAGGGCAATATGGGTGTTATAAAAATGTAGGTTGCAAAGGAACCAGTTGTCAGAATGTATGCCCTTCAATGAAGTGGAATAACGGACAAGCATGGTGCATTGGGGTTAATTATCCTTGCATAGGATGTGCGAATCCTGATTTCCCATCAAATCCTCTATTAAAGGTATAATAGTAGTTTCTAAAGGGAAGGGAAGAAATAAATTGAGTAAAATCGTATTAGATCCGATTACTAGACTAGAAGGTCATTTAAAAGTGTCTGTAACTCTTGATGCCAATAATGTTGTAACAGCTGCTCAAGCAACGGGCAACTTATATAGGGATTTTGAAAATATGCTGATCGGCAGGGATCCAAAGGAGGCTGCATTTCTTACCCAACGAATTTGTGGAGTTTGCCCAGTTTCTCACGCTATTGCTTCCTCAAAGGCCGTGGAGAAAGCAGCAGGGTTTACGCCAAGTCTTCAGAGCTTATTATTAAGTAACTTGATTCAGGGAGCTAACTTCATCTCAAGTAATGTTTTGCACTTTTACCAACTAGCTTTAATGGACTATGTTCAAGGCCCGCAAATGCACCCGTGGACGCCTGGATATACGCAGGATTTCAGATTTAATGCGACTGACAGTCAAGCCTTAATTAATAACTATGTTGCAGCATTATCCATCAGAAGACAGGCCCATGAAATGGGAGCCATCTTTGGCGGAAAGCTTCCCCATGTCGGCAACGTAGTTCCTGGTGGAGTTACCGCAATCCCGTCCGGGACAGACATCACGAACTTCCGTAATTATTTAAATGATATCACTACGTTCGTCCAAACAACATATGCAACGGACGTCAACAAATTAGCGTCGACTTATAGCGACTATTATACGGTAGGCAAAGGCTATGGCAATCTAATATCCTTTGGGGTCTTTGATACCAATACGTCTGGAAATAAACTATTTCCGGCAGGAACGGTAACTAATGGCACCATCGGGAGCTTTACACAGACAAATATCAAAGAATATGTAGGGCATTCTTGGTATTCTTCACCATCAGGTTATAATCCGGCCTCCGAGACCACGACTCCAAGCTTTGGGAAAGCAGACGCTTACACTTGGTTAAAGGCACCGAGATATGATGGAGCTGCTTATGAAGCAGGCAGCATAGCTAGAACATGGCTCACGGGAGAGTATCGTCGCGATGTTTCTGTCATGGACAGGCACTTAGCACGCTACACAGAAACTGATAAAATTGCGGTAACTATGCAAACCTGGTTGGACCAATTGGTTGTTGGGAAAAATTATTTTACTAATTTAGGAACTCCTGCTTCCGGTTCGGGAATTGGTTTAACTGAAGCGCCCAGAGGAGCACTCGGTCACTGGTTATCTGTTGCAAGTTCAAAAATAACTAAATACCAAATCGTTACTCCAACGTGCTGGAATGCTTCACCGATGGATGATGCCGGCATTGTAGGGCCGATGGAAAAGGCTTTAATTGGAACGCATGTTGCAAATACTTCGCAACCCGTGGAGCTTTTAAGAATCGTTCACTCCTTCGATCCCTGCACAGGATGCTCCGTTCATGTAATGTCGCCTGAGGGAATGGAAATGTCCAACTTTGTGGTACAACCCCTAGGAGTTTAGCATGAAGGATACGGTCATTATTGGAATTGGTAATATTCTTCTGCAGGATGATGGCGTGGGAGTTCATGTTGTAAATCAACTGGAAAATGAAACCCTTCCATCGACCATCGAGTTAGTCGATGGAGGCACTTCCACCCTAGATACACTTAGCTACTTTCTGGACTATAGAAAGGTTATTGTGGTCGATTGTTTGAGGGCAGGCTTGAAACCAGGCACTATCTATAAAATACAACCGGAAGACATCAAGAATTATCAAAAAGAAAACCTTTCTATTCATGATGTTCAGATCTTGGATGTTGTGAAAATGGCCAATATGATGGGTCAATATCCTGAGGTTGTTATCTTTGGTATAGAGCCGAAAAAAATCTCGGTTAATTTAGAAATGACGGATTTGATGTATGCCAAACTACCTGAAGTGATTGCGAATATTAAGAAAGAGCTACTCTTAGATGTCAAAGTAGTCTTTGGTGAAACTAATGCATGAAGTTTCCATTATTCAAAGCGTAATAGAAATAGTAACCAAGCAAGCCCTTGAAAATAAGCTAACAAAAATTAATAACGTTTCTTTAAGAATAGGAGAGCTATCCGGTGTCATGCCTGAATCCTTAGAGTTTGCTTTCGACAGTTGTATTAAAGGTACGATGCTGGAAGAGTCCACATTGAACATAGAAATAGTCAGTGCACTAGGTGAGTGTAAAGATTGTAATCTTGAATTTCCGATCAAACATTTCAATAAGCTATGTCCCAGTTGCAACAAGTTCTGTACTAACATCATTCGTGGATATGAGCTTAATATAAATACCATTGAAGGAGACTAAACGATGAGTGAGATAAAGGTAGTTGCAAACATCCTCCACACAAATGAGGAGATAACCTCTCAAAATAAACAATTGCTCAATGAAAAAGGGATCTATGTTATAAACCTGATGAGTTCTCCAGGTTCCGGTAAGACATCCCTGCTGGAAAAGATCATCTCAAAACTTAGAGATAGAATTAGAATTGCAGTTATTGAAGGGGACTTATACACAACGAAGGATGCCGAAAGAATCGAGGCCCAAGGGGTCCCGGTGGTTCAGATCAACACTGGGGGAGCTTGTCATTTGGATGGAAAGATGATCAAAGGTGCCTTAGATTCTTTAAACCTGGATAATGTGGATTTGCTTGTGATAGAAAATGTCGGCAATTTAGTCTGCCCAGCGGCCTTTGAGCTGGGTGAAGACATAAAAATCACGGTATTGAGTACCACGGAAGGCAATGACAAACCATTGAAATATCCGCGAATGTTTGAGAACAGTGGGGCAATTATTTTAAATAAAATGGATTTATTGGAACTGACTAATTTCAATAAAGCTGAGTTCTACAAAGACATTAACTCTCTTAATGCCCTAGCGACTATTTTCGAGACATCCTGTGTTAAAGACCCAGACCAGGGTATCGACGAATTATGCTCATGGTTAAGTCAGCAAGTGAACATTAATAGTCAATTTAATCAGCATGTATCTGATTAATATACTTTTATGGACTCAAAAAAGGAGAGATTAGTGTGTGTCTTGCTATTCCAGGAAGAGTTTTGAGCATTGAGGGGAAGATGGGGATTATCGAAGTCGGAAGTATCAAAAGAAAGGTCTTTTTGCATCTAGTACCGGAGGTATCCGTCGATGATTATGTACTTACCCATGCAGGGTGTGCTATTCAAAAGATTGACGAAGTAGAGGCGAAAATTACTATTGATATATTAAAGGAGTTATCCGAAAGTGAAGTTTGTCGATGAATTTAGATCGAGGGACTATTCCAAGCTATTAGTTGAAAACTTGCAAAATCTTTCTCGAGATAAGATAAATGTCATGGAAGTCTGCGGCACTCATACTATGGCAATCTTTAGGTATGGTATTAGAGACGTTCTTCCAGCCAATGTAACGTTAATATCGGGACCGGGTTGTCCTGTTTGCGTTACTCCTCAGAGCTATATCGATACTGCTTTAGAGCTTTCAAGTCGAGAGGATGTCATTATGGCAACCTTTGGGGATATGATGAAAGTTCCGGGAAGAAAAAGCTCGCTCCTTAAGAAAAAGGCGGAAGGTTCAGATATTAGACTGGTGTACTCCCCTATGGACTGCCTCACCCTTGCTGCTGACAATCCTGCGAAAAAGATTGTTTTTTTGGCAGTAGGCTTTGAAACGACCGCACCGATGACTGCGGTAACGGCTATGGAGGCAAGAAAAAACGGCTTAAGCAATCTTTTTTTCTTTACAGCCCATAAAATTGTGCCCCCTGTTATGGAAGCACTGGTTACTGATAAAGAACTGAACTTGGACGGCTTTTTATTACCGGGAAATGTTAGTGCAATTATTGGAACTGAATCTTACGAATTTCTAAGCAAGGATTTTAATATTCCTGGAGTAGTGACGGGTTTTGAACCCGTAGACATACTTCAGGGATTAAATACTTTGATAAGTTTAATAAGCAAAAAGGACTATAGCATTGCTAATGACTATAAACGAATCGTAAGAACTTCCGGCAATTCCGAAGCTAAAGAGTACATGAACAAAGCCTTTAATGTTGTTGATTCTAATTGGCGAGGAATCGGCAAGGTTCCGAAAAGTGGCTTGGAGTTTAATCGTGATTTTGAAGAGTTTGATGCCCTTAAGCATTTTAAAATTAGTTATGAAGAGTATGATGGCAGCTCAGGATGTCGATGTGGCGAGATCCTAAAAGGGAAAATGAATCCAACCCAGTGTCCCCTTTTTGAGCAAATTTGTACACCGGAAAATCCCATTGGCTCTTGTATGGTATCGTCAGAAGGCACTTGTGCAGCTTATTTTAGATATTACAACTAACCCGGAAAATGGAGGAGTAAAATTGAGTACCATAACCCTAAGTCACGGAAGTGGCGGTACCCAAACTAACCAATTAATTAACGATGTATTTTTTAAATACTTCGGTAACGATATATTAAACCAGATGAACGATGCTGCTCACTTAGCCATAGACTTTAAGAAACTGGCGTTCACCACAGATTCTTTTGTGGTGAATCCTCTTTTCTTTAAGGGAGGAAATATCGGTAAACTAGCTGTTTGTGGAACGGTCAATGATTTAGCCGTAAGCGGAGCAAAACCACTTTATTTAACCTGCGCCTTTATTATTGAAGAGGGTTTTTCTATGGCCGACTTAGAGACTATTGTTAAGACCATGGCAGAAGAGGCGGAGAATTCTGGGGTAAAAATTGTGGCCGGAGATACAAAGGTAGTCGAAAAGGGCAAAGTCGATGGGGTATATATCAATACTTCAGGTATTGGGGTCATTTATGAAGATGTCAATATAAATTGCGCCAATGCTAAGCCAGGAGATGTAATCATAGTCAATGGCACTATAGGAGACCACGGAATGACGATATTATGTGAAAGAAACAACTTCGGCTTTGAGGGGGATTTGAGCAGTGATTGTGCCTCTTTGAATACATTGGTTGATTGCATGTTAGAGGTCTACAACGAAATTCATGTGATCCGCGACGCTACAAGAGGGGGAGTAGCAGCGGTTTTTAATGAAATTAGTGTCTCTAGTAATGTATCCATAGTACTCGAAGAAAATCTCCTCCCTATAAAAGAAGAAGTAAAAGGTGCTGCGGAAATGTTAGGCTTTGATCCACTCTATATTGCCAATGAAGGAAAGCTCTGTGCCTTCGTACCAGAAGCTCAGGCAGAGCAGGTGCTTTTGGCCATGAGAACACACCCATTAGGTACGAATGCCGCAATCATCGGCAGAGTCACTGAAGAAGTGGGTAAAAAAGTGTATATGAAAACTGTTGTTGGAGGAAAGAGACTCGTAGACATGCCATCAGGAATTCTACTTCCCAGGATATGCTAAAGCGGTAAAACGGGATTAAATCTGCAAACATTCTTAAGTCCTCCACCTTGGTTTAGGTTGGAGGACTTAAGAACATAATTGAACGAATACAAATCAGGCGCGATGACCCATAAAAGTCCGGAACTGATTCCTTAAGCGAAATAAGTGGCCTGTGCAATCGTACACGCGTATGATTGCACAGGCCACTTATTATATCCCACAAATTATCAAGAAGTCCGCCTGTACTGCTCGAAATGTAATCCATAAAGTACCGGGCAATAGGCAATACCTTCTTATTTTTAAAGGCTAGGGAGATGGTATACCCAAGCCTTCACCATCCGAAGCCTGCCTACGTATGCTGTAAATAAAGCTATTAAAAAGGCGGGAATCAAAATGGATGAACCCAGCACTGAACGTACTCCGCAAGGCATCGCGGCTGAGATTAATAAGATCAAACACCAGACTTGTAAAGTTATGCTTACCAATGCCATCGAGATCGGCAAAGCGCCTGAAGGAGGCCAAGGGACTGCTCCCCCATGGAGAATGGGGAAAATGGCTGGTGGAATCGGTAAGCTATTCCCAGCGCACAGCCAACAGGCTGATGCAGCTCTTTGAAGAATATGGAGATAAACTGTTCGCTTCCGACAATGACAGCGGCAGCTCAAATTCGTCAGCGCTGACGAATTTTGACCTACTTCCAGGCTCTTCTCCTGCTGGGGATTCCCGGAAGATGAGCGGGAGAATTTTATCCTGCAGCATGATGTTAAAGATATGACCACCCGGGGGCTGGATCAGTCTCTGAAAGAACTGAAGCAAACCCCCTCCGGAGAAGGTGCAGGCTCAAGCCACGCCCATTCAAAATAATTCTGAAGATATCAAAATAGAATATCAAACCGTCAAAAAAACAAACAAACCAAGAAGTAGTCCAACAACTGCAGCATCCCAAACCTTTACCACGAAGCAAGAAGAACAATGCACCGCTTGCTGCCAAACTATCGCCGATACATTCCAGGAACTACTGATAGTACTTGGCCAACTGGCCAGACTTGATCTGGCGGTGAAGGAGAAATGCAGTAAAGACGCGAGCAAGCTTGCTGAATATATGGTCGAAAGGCTTAAAGAGTGGCCGCCTGTTCCCAAGACGAATATGACGACAGTTGAAACGTATGCCACTCATGAAAGGTGATAAATCCAAGACACGGAGATTCAGGGTCGCTAATTCGATAATCATAGATAGATTTAAGTTCATAGCTCGTATTCTGCTTAACCCTTGTAGGTAATATTGTTACTGCTTCACGGTTAAGCTAGAATAACGGAGAAAAGATGTTAATTATCAAGACTATATCAATCATAATTTAGCAGTCTTAAGAGAATCACTAATTAAAGAATGCAAAAACGAGACGTAAATTCTTTAGGTCAAATGGTTTTGACAAAAAGTATTTGACAAAACCATTCTGAACGGCGGTCATAATATCTTTGTCTTGGGTAGAAGCACTCATTACTACAACTAGTGTCTTTGGGCGTAATTCATTTAATCTATTTAGAGTTTCCATCCCACTTAGACCGGGCATCTTTAAATCTAAGAATGTAAGTATGGGTTTTTCATCTCGAATAATTTGTAAGGCTGTATGTCCATCGGGTGCTTCTTTAACGCAAAAACCTTCCCGAGATAAAAATTCACATAAAAGTTTTCGTACGCCAACATGATCATCCACTACCAAAAGATAATCTTTACTCAAAAAAACCATCTCTTTTCTTTATAGTATGAGAAAGACCTATACTTAGTAGAAATGACATTTAAGGTGGAAACCCAATTTTCCCTAGAGTGTCCTGCATGAATACTTCGATAAATACTGTAGAAATCCTCTAAATATTCAGATAATTAATATAAGTATTATGAATACTTCTTCATTTTAGTGGTTTCATAAGCATGGCAAACTATTACATTGATATCCTTAGTTGGGCCTCACCATAACCTTGCGGCAACAATACCAATATCTATGTTGCCACAAGGCCTTTTTTTGTCTCCTTAGCTTTTGAGAACATCCGCGATATCGAAATACGATATATAAATAAACTAAATAGAGGTTTTGGAATTTGCTTTTTGAGAAATGAACCTCATTTATTCCTGATAAGAGGAAGGGCGCTTATTTGCTTGGTAAAGCGCACCATATTATTTTCGTATGAAATATGGTCACTCTAGAAGGAATATTCAGAGAATATGTTGAATTATAGATAATATTGTTAAATCAACCTTCTTATATACAAAGGTTGATTTAACAACTCACAGACCAAGGGAGTTTTCGAAATGGATTTTAACTTAAATGAATTTTTAGGAGCTGTAGCTAATACATTAGACATTATTGAAATCGATATATTTGGAATGGCTACAAATCATTCTAAAAGGCTTGCCTATATATCCGTGAAAATGGCACATGAAATCCGTATGAATAGTGAAGAGATCTTTGATTTGGCATCTTTGGCAATGTTGCACGACAATGGGGCAAGTATGAAAATTTTGCATGATAACTTAATGGGAACTGCCAAAGAAAAGATTGATATATTAGAAAGCAGAAAGGAACATTGCATTATTGGGGAAGATAATCTTAAGAATTTCCCCTTTTTAACAAATCCCCAAAATATAATAATTTATCATCATGAAAAATATGACGGTTCTGGCTTTTTTGGGATATCCAAGGATGAAATTCCGCTGATGGCTCAAATTATTGCCTTCTCAGACACAATAGACTTAGCCTTTGATTTAAGAAAAACTTTTAATAAAGAAATTGTTACAAAGTTTGTCCGTGAGCATAAGAACACATTTTTTTCCCCGCTGATATCGGATGTGTTTTGCAAGATTTCCGAACAGCATGAATTTTGGGATGCTTTATCTGACGGGAAAATAGATGATAGCCTAAAAATGGTCATACCGAATTATAGCAAAGAACTAAATTACAATGAAATACACACGATAACAAAGACCCTATCCAAAATAATTGATTCTAAATCTCAATACACTCAATCCCATTCTTCAGGCCTTTCAATGAAGCTTAAAAAGATTGCCGAGTTTTATAAAATGGATCCAATAATTACATTGAAATTGTTGATCGCTTCGGATTTGCATGACCTTGGTAAGTTAGCTATTAGTAATAATTTGTTGGATAATCCTGGAAAATTATCCAAAGAACAATATGAAGTAATTAAGAAGCATCCTAGAATAACTAGGCTTTGCTTACAAAATATCAAAGGATTTGAAGAAATCACCAGATGGGCTTCTAACCATCATGAAAAATTAGATGGCTCAGGATATCCGGAAGCTTTAAAGGCCGAAGAGCTAGATTTTAATTCACGGTTAATAACCTGTTTAGACATATATCAGGCGCTAAGAGAAGAAAGACCCTATCGGAAATCTATGGACCATCAAAAAGCTATGGAAATTTTAGTTGGTATGGTGGACGCCGGGCAACTGGATCAGAAAATCGTTGATGACATTAATTTAGTTTTTATAAACTGCACAAACTGATACCATGTCTTATATTATATGCAGATATTTAAGTATGCGGCACGTTATTATTAGGTGCCGCCAAGACGTGTATTAGCCTAATTCTGGAATAGATACGGCCAGAGCTGGGGAACACGGAAAGGGTGGGAGAAATTATCTCTCTTTTTTACTTAACTTATGCATGGCCAGGGCACAGGGGCAGGGCACAGGGGCAGCAGGGCACAGGGGGACGGTTCTCTTGTGTCAAATTAGAATGCATGGGGAAGAAGGTGCGAAAGAAGGTGCGAGAAGGAATGCCAAGGAAACCAAGAAAGAAGAGTGAAACAGGAATCAACCATGTTATAGTACGGAGAATCGGCCAGCAGGGCATTTTTCACGAGGAAGATGATTTTCAGAGATACCTGGATACCACAAAAAAGTTATCGCTAGAAAGCGGAGTATGCGTGCAGGATTACTAGCTTTCCATTCCACATTGTCCGAAAGGCTAAGACATTTGACACAGAAGAACCGTCCCCTTGTGTCCCTGGCATATGCACTTTATGTATTATGGAAATAAAGGAGAATCATTTGAACCATTCAGACAGAAGTTCTTAGAGATTCTTAGAAGTATTTATTTATAAAGTTTTAAGATTTTATAAATAATAGCACCAGCGTCCTTATCGTAGGATGCTGGTGCTATTGTTGTACGGTCATTTTAGGAAGACGTCATGAACCTTGAGTTCATCGACATGGCTAAAAAATCTCGCTTATAATGTCTGGGTCAACTAAACAATTTAACTATAGTTACCGAAGCTTTAGAAAAGATGTAATTGTTCTGGTTTAAGAGATTTAGGACTATTTGTTTTTAATGAGTCAGGGAATATTTGCGGAAACTCAATTTTCTTTCCTTCTAGTAAATCTTGGATAGTTAGCATTTGGAGCTTTGCAAAATGGCCAAATTTTGATTCATAGAAACAACCTGATGAATAGGCAAAATCTTGCATCGGTTTAGTAGGGTCTTTTAAAGTTAGAAGAACACCTATGACCGCACCCTCGCTTTCAATTACTCCTCGTAAATCTCGCACGTGAGAGGACATTAACATTTCCACTTTTAACTTGGACAATTATCTTTTTTGCTTTTACAGAGGAATCATCACAGAAATATATATATCCATCAATTCCTCTGTCAGCTCCTTTCTTTTTGTCATTTGCAGAAAGTGCAAATGCTTTAGTAAGAGTCCATCATTGAAATTGGTATCTATCCGTTAAGGCTAAGGCTTCTGCACTATGAATATCCTTTGGATCTCCAAGTACTTCAAAAGGAGTATGGTGATCCCCAAACCGTTGTTTCAGTCGGCCTGTCAAAAGATTAATTGCAAGGTGAGTAATATCAATACCGATCCACCTTCGATTTAGGAATTCTGAAGCAGCTATGGTTGTGCCGCAACCACAAAAAGGATCTAATACAAGATCTCCCTCTTCACTACTTGATTTAATGATACGTTCTAAGAGCGATTCTGGTTTTTGGGTAGGATATCCCAATTTCTCGGGATCTGTTGGACTGGTGAGCTTGGGGACGTCTATCCGCCAATCGTTGACAGGTGTGCCTTCCTTCCGCAATCCTTGTTCAGCATATTTACCCTTAATTTTTGTTCTTCCGCGTTGCAGAGTACCCTTTGTGTATGGGCGATATATTGGTTTATAAAAGTATTTATCAGTTTTTGTATATCTAAGTAAAATGTCATGTTTTCGTGGAAAATCCTTTTTAGGTATTCCTCCGCCTGCGTAACACCACACAATCTCGTTTCGGTAATTCCTAAAGCCAAATATAGTATCCATTAAGATTTTCAGATAGTGACTTGCTGTAGTATATAATTCAACTAGTCGAGGTTGCCATCATAGTTAGATAAGCCATAATATCGTTTGGGCCAAGCACAGAATATAATCCCTGAAAAAATCAGATAATTTTTTTGGTCCTTTTGTGATTAGTTCATAAAAAACCTCATTAGATTCATGTCCCCAGTGCCAAGTATCATTGAACGCGGTAACTTGGGCGGCGGAGTGCTCGCCACTCGTTTCTGAAAAAAACACATTATAGTTGGCCTTCGAGTTAAATGGAGGATCTAAATAGATTAAATCAATGCTTTCATCTTGAACATAACTTCTCAATACTACTAAATTATCCCCAAAGTAGAACTTATTTTTCTGTTCATCCATTCACGTGTGTCCGCCTGGCTTATATTCAAGACATGTTTATGCCTGAAATGTATGTCCTAACACAGGTACATGTCCAAACACTATTAGCCTTGAACAGCTAGGGGCGTTATCTACAGACTATGAGTTAAGTGTTTTTTAGTAGGTTTAGTGAATAAACTAGCTATTGCTTGACTTCTGATCAAGTTCAGAGTGATGAATAGTAGTGGCAAATTGATAGAAAGGAGTAAGAACCAATTGAGTGTAAGGAACATTAAACCAATCGAAAAAAACACCCTCCAAAGAAAAAAGTCTGTGCATATGCAAGAGTATCTACCGATCATGACATACAAGGTGAATCCCTAGAAAACCAAATAACCTATTATGGGAACCTTATATCGCTAAATCCTGAATACGTATACGGGGACACATGGGGACGGTATGCATGAGGGAGAAGGTGTGAGAAGGAATGCCTAGGAAGCCAAGAAAGAAGAGTGAAACAGGAATCAACCATGTTATAGTACGGAGAATCGGCCAGCAGGGCATTTTTCACGATGAAGATGATTTTCAGAGATACCTGGATACCACAAAAAAGTTATCGCTAGAAAGCGGAGTATGCGTGCAGGATTACTGGCTTTCCATTCCACATTGTTTGAAAGGCTTAGACATTGACACAGAAGAACCGTCCCCATGTGTCTCGGCAATAACTTTTTTGGGGGATGTTTCATAATGGACCCAGGCAAAGAGCTTGTCCGCCTACGCAAAGAAAAGGGTCTTACATTAAAGGCCCTGACCGAACTTGCTGGAACAACACTGGATTATATCTGGGCTATTGATCATGGGAAATTGCCAGGTATTGAAGTTGCCAGTAAACTGGCTAGGGTGCTTGATGTGCCGCTTGATGTATTCTGGGCAAATAAAAGCGCTAAATAGTGATAAGAATGTCGTAGAGAATCGGGAGAAGAATAGTCGCCGGGCTGCAAGAACCCCTGGAATCGAGATACTAAATCTTAGCCAAAGATAATTTAATGCGTCTACGGAGCCCACATTGAGACAGTTGGTGAATTGCTGCTGCTCACTGATAAGGACTTATCGAAAATTCGAAATTTGGGACCGGCATGTCTTAGTGAAGTAAAAGAAAAATTGGCAAAATACAGTCCACCCATGGCGGACATAGTTATGAAAACCGGTAACATTGACGAAACAGACAGCACTGATAATTAAAGCATAACGAGTATTCGGCAGATAATTGTTTTGTTAAAAACACGTGAAACGCCAAATATGAAAATACTATTAAGGGACTGTGATAAAACGAACGCTTGGAAGATGGCCGAAACGATCCGTTCCGAAATAAGTGGGCTCGATAATGGATCATACCCTCAAATCACGTTTCTTTAGGCGTTTCAAGTTATCCAGACGATGGAGAGAGTATTCACGATCTTATTGTGGCTTCTGATCATGCACTCTTAAGGGCGAAACAAAGTGGAAAGAATTGTACTGTTTTATGTTAGCCGATCATATAGGAGAAATACACAAATCTTTGAGAAGGGGCTCTGACATTTCAGGGTCCCTTCTTCATGAGATATTCACAACTTTTTCATGAGTTAATCGTATCTGAGAGTTACACTAAGGACATAGAAGGACAGCAAATAAACGAACAAAGAAGTAAATAAAGATAAATAGAAGGAATATATAAATAAAAAATTTCATTCAAATCCGAAGGTTAAAGCCCAAATGGGGCGAGAGAACCTGGATAAAATGAACGAATTTAAGAGTAATTCTTATGGAAATATTATGGCCTACGGTAGTGGTTAACCGACTCACGAGGCACTTCGATGAACGGGAGCGGAAACGCCATATCATCACAATATTATAATTAGGGAGAGGATTAAAATGATGTTTGGTTTAATTTTATTAGTCTTTATTGCGTATTACATGCTCGATACTTCAAATTCCAGAGGTTCTCGCTATTTAGATCCTAAATATCAGAGGAAGAATACCCCGCTGGATATAGTGAATGAACGATATGCTCGCGGTGAGATTCAAAGAGAGGAATACCTTGAGAGGAAACAAGAGCTGTTGAGCTAAGAGTAAGGTTACACTTGAAAGGGATATCGTACGACACATTTGGTTATAAAGAATTTTTGAAGGAGGAATTTATATGATGGGTTGGGGTAATATGATGGGTGGATGGGGGAACGGTGGTTATGGAGGCGGCTATGGGATGATGGGGATAGGCATGCACCTCGTCCTAGGGATTGGGATTATTCTACTGATTATCTATCTATTCCGTCGCAGCTCTAGGGTTCATACAGATACAGTGCTAGGTAATAACCGGGCAATGGACATTCTGAGTGAACGGTATGCACGTGGTGAAATAGATTCGCATGAGTATCAAAGTCGAAAGCAGGATCTAGAGAGCTACGACATAATAAAAGGAAAACATCTGTAACCCATTTCCGGATTAGTGTAAAAAGGTAGTGCCTCAGTGACACTGCCTTTTTACATGTTTCTTAAGAAATATTGCCGCGTTCATCCCTCTACTTAAGAATGCACAGCTTTCTAATGAATAATCGTATCCAGGGTTACACATAGAAATGGGAAAGGTAAAAATATATATGAAAAAATTTGAAAAATTAATTGTCGTAGGTGTTTTGCTATTAAGTATTATTACAACTGGAATTATGACGCTCTCAAAAACTCAGGATCAAAAAAGCAATCTTGTTATTATAGTTAACAATAAAGTAGAGAAGAAAATTCCGTTGAATAAGCTTAATGAGAGCAAGACTTATGAGTTCAACAATTAATGAAAATATTGGTTATGTTGAAGTTAATAATGGGAGAGCAAGAATGGTCGAAATGGAAGATGATATTTGTCCGAAATCTATTTGCTCTGATACAGGGTGGATACAAGCTGCATACCAATCTATCGTATGCCTCCCTAACCAAATTATTGTCAGAATTGAAGGCGCTAAAGATGATGAGATTTTATAGTCCCCTAAAACTTAACTCCCGAATTCACACTATGAAAGTAATGAATATAAACAATGTGGAATTAATGATAACGTTTATTATGGCCGTGCACTTCTTAATATTCCCGGCATATCATGGATTAAATTGGTAAAAGGAGTGCTGAACATGCATATGAAATTTCATACTGTAAAACGTGGGGAAACCCTTTGGAAAATAGCCCATCATCACCACACCTCTGTTCATCATTTACTTCACATGAATCCTTCTATAAAGAATCCAGATCTTATATATATCGGTCAGAGAATTAAAATTCATTAGAATTTCCGAAAATAAGATACTATCAAAACGAAATTTTCAAGAGGATGCGTCACAAGAGCATCCTCTTTTTGGTATCTTCATCCATGCGCTACTCTCGGCCGATTACTTGAGAAATCACTCGTATTGACGATTTCGATCTAGTTTTTACTAAGGGAGCATAGCGTCTCTGCCTTTATTTCATTACAGAACATTGTTAAACGTGGGCGTTATTATTTGTCAACTGCACGGTAACTTAACGCATCATTTGATGTTCTCTTGAGCCATATGAAGTGTCTGGGTTACTTTTCATGGGCATCGGGATAGATTCTGAAGAATTACTGCTTTTATGTTGGCTGCCAGGCATAGTGTATCCTGAGGATATTGAATCATTTGCTTTGTTGGGTAAACTTTGATTTGATCCTCCTGAATTGGAGGAATCATTTGAATGAGGACTCTCACCGGTCATCGGATTTCCCATCGAGTCGGACATCTCCTCTTGCATCCCGCCTTGGTGAAAAATAGCCATGCTTTCTGTCGGGAAAAGTGTAGTTAAGGTTGTATTTGCCTCAGCCAACATATGAAGGGCATCCTTAGGATTAGAACCATCTGCAGTGACAATCAAGCCCTTTTCCTGAATCCGCTTGTAAATCTGATACTGATTCACACTCATTCCAAGACTTTGAGCCGCTTTACGGGTATCTTCATCTGTCCTACTAACCATCATGTTCGCAGAAATGTTCTCTTCAAGCATATGGCGCTCTATAGATTCTCGGAGTTTGGTCTGATCGATAACATCTACTGGTTGGTCTCCTATGGGTATAACACTAGTTAGAACCAGGGTATTTGCTTGATTAAAGACTCCATGTTCATTCGCTTTATCAATAATCAAGTCTATAGCAGTATAAATATCCATCCCTTGAAGTTGTAAGTTCGATGGTGACTCCTGAGTTTCATCAATTACCTTAAGAACTTTTGCATTACGGTCAATTAATAATTCCATACTAGAATCCGTATCCAGTACAACAGCTGCTACAGCATTATTAGCCCCTGAGACTAAGTTGAAGACACTTAGAGACAAGGCGAGTAGTAGAATTGCAGCGATTGAACCAAATTTGAGTAGTCTGTGACTTAAAGGTTTATGAACAGGTAGCTCGATATCAAGAACCTGCCCCAGGGTAGGAGTGGCCTTCGGAGTTTTAATTTCTAAATAGTCACCGCTTTCAGTATAAAGAATGGTGACCTTTTTTGATATCTTCATGACAATGCCAGTCGTTTTTTTCATTAAGGGTAACTCCTCTCTTCGACTATAGAATCTACCTGTGTAAACCCTTTTAAAGACACGAATTCTGGGTCTGATAGGATTAACGCTGTCGCAATTAGATATTTCCTGCCTCTTTCTAGAACCTTTCGCTTCACGCCTGTTAAGAGTTCTAACTCTTTGAGAGGTAAAAGCTTAGTTTTAGTTAGCTGCATTAATAAATTTGGGTGCTCACAAAGCTCTTGTGCGACTTTCCAGAGAGTAGCCTTGCTGTCTCTATGCTTCGGGGAAACTTCCACTAAGTCTTCTAATTGTATTCCATACTCGGCTAAAACTGTCGAGTAGATTTTTACAGTTTCGGCAAAATTACTTTTTTGTTCTTCCTCTTTATAGTGTTTAAACGATGATGCTGACTCATAGTCATAGAGATTATCTTCGTCAGTCTCCGATGGAGTAAGAGAGAGTACTTGATGTTTAGACTCTTTGCGAAAGTAATCTATCAGTCGTCTTGTAATAACTGTTTTGGAAAAACTGTAGAAAGACGCTCCCTGGTCAGGTTTATACCCATCTATAGCTTCGTTAAAAGCAACTAGAGCAATGCTTAACTCCTCATCATGCCCCCAGGTTAGATAACGTTTACAGAGTTCGGAGCTAACTTTTACGAGAAATGGTTTGTGATTTTGTATAAACTCTTCTCTAATTAGCTCGTTTCCTTTTTTTGCTAGTAGTAAAGTTTGCTGAATCGTTAGTTCTGGCACTTCAACCCCTCCACTTAATAGATTGTTTTCGTATATGTATCGGTAATTTTAGGGGGTACCCTATGAAAAAAGTAATGGAAATTTCCTGCCTGCACCTGCTTAGAATAAAAGAAGGCTCAGACCATTATTAAGGGTCTGAGCCTCTTAGACATCTCAATAAGTTTAAAAAACCAGTCAATCTTGCTTGAAATGACTAAAATACTCGTTTGTCGCCAACATATACAGATTTCCAGTAGGGACCAAGATTATAAATGGTAACGCCTTTAGAACTGGAAGAGTTGATGAACTGACTTGTTTCCTATATAGATGCCATCATGGTCAACATTTTCGTTTTTCGCCATGGAAAAGAAGACTAAGTCCCCCGGCTGGAGGTTATTAAACTCCAAGGGAGTACCAACAGTTATTGATCGCGGGAAACTCTTGGTAATGAAATCCCGTTTTTGGCAATGACATACTGAACATAACCTGAACAGTCAAAACCTGTCTCAGGAGATGTTCCACCCCATAAATAGGGACACCCATATACTTTTTTGCAGTAGAGATAATAGCATTTACCTTCTCTTGACGGGGTTGGGTATTATTCGACTGGCCGTCTTTAGTAATATAAAGAGAGTTAAGTTCTTTACCAGTAATTGGACCAACGATTCCATCTGAGCTCAAGGTTTGAGCGTTTGGAAGGCTTTTACTGCTGTTTGAGTATTTGATCCAAAGATTCCATCGACTAGCCGACGTTATACCCTAGATAGTTAAGTTCAGTTTGCAGTTCAACGACATCTGAACCAGTTGATCCAAACCTTAATAAGGTATCCCCCACTGCAGCCTGAACTGTTTGGGCAGGTGCCAGCATTAGAAAAGCACCAAGAATAGCTAAGCTAATAGTTTTTTCATTAATAATGACAGCTCCTATCGTTGTTGCAAGTTGTCACCCAACTCGCTCAAGGTACCATTTCTTTATGAACTTCCTATGAAAGACCTATGAATTTCTTATGAATTAGTGGATTAATAAACTCAGCCTGGCTCTCCTTCTTCATAAGAAATTCACAACTCATTCACAGCATAATCGAATTGATCCAATATACTTTGAGCCATAAAGACAAGGCTGCTTTGAAAGTGGTCTTGGGTAAACTTTAAGGAGGTAAAGATATGAAAAAGACAAAATGGATCGTAGGACTCTCAATTGTAAGCTTAGTGGCGCTTTCGGGTACGGCGTTTGCCCTAAATTCAGGCTCGGTTGCAGCAAAATCTGTAGGACAGACCCTCGGTTATATACCGACCGCGACAACAACTCAGCTTCAAGAAACTACTTCCCAGCCCTCAACATTAACGCTTTCTTCCACAAATACTAACCCGGATTCTGTTGCTACTCCTGAATTAGATGGCTATAGTGGTGGTTACGGCATGATGGGGGGCCAGGGTGTTAACAGATATGGCGGTGGTTACGGCATGATGGGAGGTCAGGGTGGCTATGGTATGATGGGTGGCCAGGGTGGCTACGGTATGATGGGGGGCCAGGGTGGCTACGGTATGATGGGGGGCCAGGGTGGCTACGGTATGATGGGGGGCGGCTATGACGCTAAAAGTCTGGGAGTTGATCTCACCAATGGTGTAGTTGCCTCATCTGATCAAGCCGTGGCAATTGCAAAAGCTTACGCACAGAAGATTAACCAAAACCTTGTTATTTCCCAACTCCATGAATTTTCGAATGTTTATGGGGTAGAGTTTAAAGAGGGAAAGACAGGAGCTAAAGCCTATGAAGTTATGGTTTTTAAGAATGGGGGAGGGATCATAACTGACATGGGACCAAATATTATGTGGAACACAAAATATGGACATATGAATTGGGGAAACAATGGAGCCGTTACAGTTAGCGAAGAACAGGCTACCAAGAACGCTCAAGAGTTTGTAACCAAAATGGGACAAGGATACTCGATCGGAAAACCCGAACTAGCACCGGGGTACTATGAATTTATGGTTCAAAAAGATGGCAGGGATTATGCTGAACTAGATGTAAATGGATATACGGGACAAGTCTGGTTACAGAATTGGCAGGGACCGATTATTCAATCGATTGATGTCAAATAATGAGGTTATAATCGTAATGCCCCTTTTACAAAAGGTTTAAGTAAGTACCGTAAACATATAAAAAGCGGCTGAGGATGAATCCTTAGTCGCTTTTATTTTAACTCTATATAAAGCTATGTTGATCTTTGACCAACTCATTCTACATAATAAATAACACATTTAGAGATAATATGTGGAAAGTGAATG
>JUEG02000071.1_pt1 | contig 27145 bp, 16 predicted proteins | sample 432341 | NCBI WGS metagenome assembly JUEG02 (sample SAMN02953476, study PRJNA257561) | rock porewater metagenome | biome: terrestrial; feature: Opalinus Clay rock; material: porewater; isolation source: Opalinus Clay rock BIC-A1 borehole | place: Switzerland: Mt Terri URL, St-Ursanne ... | reverse complement strand
GAATCGGCCGCATCGCTGCTGGCGACACCGCGCCGGCAGAAGCTGCTGGAACACATCTGGCAGCGTACCTCGCTCTCGCGCAAGCAGTTCGCCGCGCTGTACCGTGCGCCGCTGGAACGTTATGCCGAACTGGTCCAGGCTTTCCCTGCCTCCGAAGCGCATCACCATGCCTACCCAGGCGGCATGCTCGACCACGGTCTGGAAATCGTTGCCTACAGCCTGAAGCTGCGCCAGTCTCATCTGCTGCCCATCGGCGCCAGCCCGGAAGACCAGGCTGCGCAGGCCGAAGCCTGGACCGCCGCCGTTGCCTATGCGGCCCTGTTGCACGACATCGGCAAAATCGCCGTTGATCTGCACATCGAACTGGCCGACGGCAGCACCTGGCACCCATGGCACGGCCCGCTGCGCCAGCCATATCGCTTCCGCTACCGTAACAATCGCGAGTACCGCCTGCACAGCGCCGCGACAGGCTTGCTCTACCGGCAACTGCTTGACCGAGAAGTCCTGGACTGGCTCAGCAGCTACCCATCACTGTGGGCGCCGCTGCTTTATGTCCTGGCCGGGCAGTACGAGCATGCAGGGGTGCTGGGCGAACTGGTGGTGCAGGCCGACCGGGCTTCCGTGGCCCAGGAACTGGGTGGCGACCCCACACGTGCCATGGCCGCACCCAAGCACGCGCTGCAACGCAAGCTGCTCGATGGCTTGCGCTACCTACTCAAGGAACAGTTGAAGCTGAACCAGCCGGAAGCCTCCGATGGCTGGCTCACCGAAGATGGCTTGTGGCTGGTCAGCAAAACGGTCTCGGACAAGCTGCGGGCGCACTTGCTATCCCAGGGTATCGACGGCATCCCTGCGAACAACACCGCCGTGTTCAACGTGCTGCAGGACCACGGCATGTTGCAGCCCACGCCGGACGGCAAAGCGATCTGGCGTGCGACCGTGACCAGTTCCACCGGCTGGAGCCACTCGTTTACGTTGCTACGGCTGGCACCCGCGCTGATCTGGGAATCTGGTGAGCGACCGGCACCGTTCACCGGGACGTTGACGATCGACACGCCCACCGCAGTTGAAGATGTCGAAGCAGGAGCCACCCTTTCTGCGAACGGCGCGACGTCCGCTTTGGAGAATCCAAACGCTCCGCCAGCGGAGGGTAGTGGCATCACCTCAGCCCCTCCACCCAAGGCCCAGGCCAGCCCCGACGTCATAGCGGACATGCTGGCGATGGTGGGAACGGGAAACTCGCCAACCACAGATCAGGATGTGGAAACCGTCCCGGACGAAGTACCCGCAACTCTCCCCGATGCGACCCAGCCGCCCTTGGCCGCCGCTGCGCCTTCGTCACCGGCCTTCACGTCCTCGACGACACAGCCATCCGGCGAGCACTTCATGGCGTGGCTGAAACATGGCATCGCCACGCGGCGGCTCATCATCAACGATGCGAAAGCGCTGGTGCATACCGTGAGCGACACCGCCTACCTGGTCAGCCCTGGCGTGTTCCAGCGCTATGCGCAGGAACACCCGCAGGTAGGCAAACTGGCCAAACAGGAGAACCTGCAGGATTGGCAGTGGGTGCAGAAGCGCTTCGAGCGACTGCAATTGCATCGCAAGCAACCAAGTGGCCTGAACATCTGGACTTGCGAAGTCACAGGCGCCAGAAAATCGAGGAAGCTACATGGCTATTTACTTATCAAACCAGAAATGGTTTTCGAATTTACGCCTCCAAATAACCCATATCTATTTTCAATGAAATTTCCCGGCCTATGAAGATCAAGATATGAAAATCATCTATCAAAATTAAATGGTCTCATCAGTATTTCCATCAGAAACACTAGATATGTGAATAGCGTTCGCACCATCGTCACCAGTGAGGTACAGGCGCAGCGCGTAGAGCAGATCGGGGGTGCGGTCGCCTGAGGGTTTCTGGATGTTGATTTTCACACGGGAGAAGAGCTTGATGTTGGACAGTGTGACAATTTCTGTCACTCGCTCGATTTTCTTGGCCAATTCCTTAGTGATTTTTTGATGCGGCTGAAGGAGAATCTTGATTTCGGGGGTGGATGATGCACGGGTGCGAAGCAGGCCGAGCAGAAGTTCAAGCGGTTCTGTCGTGGCGCGAATCCAGTTGCGAGCAGTCCACTCGTCTTTCCGGGGCGGATATTGCTTGATGTTGAGCATAATGTTCAGAGCATTCAGAATGGACTGCAAGTTGGCGAGGCTGAATTTCTCAACAAACTGCTGCTCTCGCCAGATGGCATAGGCCAAAATACTGAGCGCGTCATTTGACGGATTCGCAACGAGCTGGGATAGCAAATCTTTCTGCCATTGCTGCGAAACATCACCAAGCGCGAAGCCGACGGCTCGCAGGTCACGAATTTTCTGACCCTCAACCTGCCCGGTTATCCACTGAACGCAATTTTCAGGCGCATCCTTGTGCATACAGGCCATTAGAAATCGAATTTCATTCTTTACTTGCTCAGGAATGCCACTCTCGTTCAGCAGGGCAACGAGGTGTTCTCCTCTGGCCTTCATTGCGTCGGCAAACCCTTTCGGACATTCACGGTCTCCAGTCGAGCGCCCATCGCGCCAAACCTGAATGACAGGAAAGTAAAGTCTCTTGCGTATACTGGCAACCAGATTTTTTGCTGATTCTTCGTCAAAGTTTTTCAGACGCACTTCATCTTTGTATCTCGGCCCTGCCACTTTCCAGCCAGAGAATTTCCCATCGCGCTCCTGAAGCTCGAATGAAATTTCTGCCCCCTCAGTGAAGTCGGCGTAGCTCAGTTCATGAACAAAACTGTTCTGATGAATGAATACAGACTCATCGGTGGATTTACATGTAGCAAAGGTAAACTGCCCGCCTATTTTGTCGGTCAGCCACTTTCTGTTTACCGTGCCAGTCGTCCTCTGTTTGGGGCGGATGTAAAAATCACGGTCAAGCTGTTCAATTGCCCTTTCCACCCAGTCCAACAGATCAGAGGTTTTATTACTGTCTTGCTTCGGAAACCGCTGCAACTCCGCCCAAGTCATTGGCTGCGGATATTCCGGCGCAGGGGCATCAGTGATTTCTTCCGTGCGTCGCCAGGTAGCGCGGATGGGTGGGAAAGATTTGTCGCGCGGTGTGAAGACGAGTTTATAGGGATCATCCGCGCCGTATTCAAAGGTCAGGTTCAACTCGCAGTCAACCTTGTTTTCCAATGGGAAGGCGGGTGAATCGAGACGAGCAGAGAAACCGAAGTCGTCACCCTTATCGCCGACATAGAGCGGAAACGAGTAATGCGGCCTGCCAGCGGGCAGTGTGAAGAATTCATCAACCGGGATGGTGACGGGTTTACCCCGAATGGGTTTGACTGTCGTTCCGCGCAAAACCAGGTGGAATCGTTGCTGATGTCCATCCTTCATCACTTTGACTGAAAGCTCAGGAATCTGGTCGCGCCAAAGTGGAATATCAGCCACCTGTTGTTGTAAAGCATGTAGATGGATTCCGCCCATAACGGGGCTTTCCATCAAATTGATGCAGAACGCGAAATTCCCGATGTTTGGAATACGCTTCAGGTGTGCTGCCTCAATGAATGGGGGGTTTTCCGGGCGGATCGCATCGTGCCACCGCCCGTTGGCATCCAGCGTGATGATGTCGTAGCCGCTGCCACCTAGCCTTTCTGCTTCCTCGCCAGGGATAACAACCGGCGGGCAACGCTCCCAATAAAAGCCTTTGGTGATGGGAAGACGTTTCGCCAGGTCTTTGTCGCGCTTGGCGATGAGCTTGGTGGCGGTCGTCTTGCCGCCAATGGAATCAACGACGATGATGGCGTAACCCTCGCCCGTGATTTTGGTCGGGTCAGCTTGAGCGAACACGGCCGCCACACTTCGCGGCAACGGCTCGGCATTCGGGAAACGCGCGTTGAGGTTGCGACGGATGACTTCAAGCTCGAAATCGTTGAGAAAGTCAGGCGCAAGCCAGATGAGTGTATCGTTCTTGAACTCTTCGCGTAGCCGAGTAGTGAACGCGCGGGCGGCGGGGTCAAAAAGCTCAGTGGCGTTGTCTTTGGCGAAAAACAGATCTGGCGCAGAAATGGTGGTCGCATCGGGATTCAGCCAAACGGCATCGGAACCAAAGAGTTCGATGTCAACGGTTTCATTTTCGCGCTGCCACCTCTGCCAAAGAAAGGGGGCCGCCAGCGACTGCGCTCCTTTTCCGTCACCACTGGCATAGCGGGGATGCAGGGCTGTGATATCAACACAAATTGGTTCGGCACTCGCGCTTTGTCGCAAATGCCGGGGCATCTTGTACTTCACTTCCTTGAACAAAGGTGGCTTGGAAGTCCACGGAAGAATCTCAAACTTTTCATAATCGAATAGTAACGGTATCTCAGCAAAAAGATGCTTTCCATCAAGCCACATTTGCGCGCATTGCTGCCAAAGGCGCATGGTTTTCTCGCGGACATCCAGTTGAGAAAGGTCGCTGGTGATGTCCTCATCGAGGGTTTGCAGCCAGCGCCATGCATCCCACACGTGACGGTAATCTCGGTGTGCTAGTAGCGTGTTGTTAGGTGGCAGATTTTCCCAATTGCCGATGGCTTGCGCCTCATCAGAACGCAACCATAAGTAGATTTTTGATAGAAGCTCATCCTCTTGACCGAGACAATCACCGCGTAAATCAAGCATTTCCGCAAGGCGAATGGCAAAGGCTTTCAGCAAGCGATTTTCCGGCAGGTCGACGGATTGAAAACGACGCACAGCCTGTATGTAGGGGTTACCTGCCAGTTTTTCCCGAATGGTACGACCCGGACGATTACTCAGCTTAATAAAACTGTTGGCATCCAGTTCACGCACAGCATGAACAGGCAGTAGAGCGTGTTCGCGGCGAGGACTTTCGTTGAGAGAATGAAATAATCGCTCGACAGAAGCGCGGCAGTGTTCCGTTATGCGCCAAAGGCGGTCACGGGTTATCTCACTCGCTTCTGGCTGTGCGACTTTGGCGAGGAACCCTGACAAGGATTTCGGCAGAGCCGCGCCGGTCTTAGGATCGAAATCCGTGATTGAACCAAACCAATTCATTTGCTCAAGCAGTTTTTTGGCAAGTTTTTCTTTGGCACGGAAGTCGGTATAGATTTTTTCCAGAGTAATACTCATTGCTTGGCGTGAATCCTTCCTGCTCTGGCATTTTCTTCAAGTTTCACGCGCAGCTCATCTCGTTGCTCTGGTGTCTTTAAGTTCCACATTTTATGACGCTTGTCTGAATCTGGTTCATCTTTCATAAAAAGGGAGTGTGGCAATTCAGCATTGTCCGAGTCTCGACTGGCCGTGGATCTATCATTGGTTTCCGTGTCACCGACGTTTAGGTAATTTGCCGATTGCCAAATAAACTGACCATAGCCAAGATCACAGGCAAGGTCGAAATCCTCTGTCAGATTGAATGAGTTACTGCCGATTCCTGTAACGAGTTGTCCACGAATCCTGTCCAGGCACTCTGTCTTGCTCTTGCCGCGTGTATCAATACCCCGCAATTTGGGCATGACCTTCTGCACGAGTTGATCCTCGAAGGCGACATGCATAGCTCTGGCAAGCGCATCTTTATCGCGTGCAGCACGGACATCCGGGTAATTGGCCATGTAGTATTCAATGGATTGCCAAACGCGGTGACCGAGGGCACGGCCTGTAACCGCTAAAGAGGCATTGATTGCTTCAATGAATTTTTTGAACGGGCTGACTTGATCGTCGGAGAAGTTGCTGCCCTGTGCTAGCCAACTCTGCCACGACGTTTTGTGTAGCGCCGGGCCTCGATTTTTGTCATCAAGTGGAGCAAGCTTCAGGCGGCGTTTGAGTTCCGTCGGGCGCGGAAAGTTGATGATGATGGAACGGTCAAGCACCTTGTCCGAAAGGGACTTGGTGGTTTCGTCCTGGTTCATCGTCCCTGTCCAGAGTACATTACGACCGAGGGGAAGCTTATAGGGTTCCATGCCGGCGCCAATTTTCACCGGTATGAACGGAACATCATCACCCTTTCTGCCACGCCGCAGTTCTAGCTTGCTCAAAAACTCTGCAAAATAAAGCTCAGGGTGTGCCAGATTCATCTCATCAAGCAGAACAAGACACACTGCGTCCTGCAATCCTGGATAATCTGCTTGTTTCAACGCTTCAATCAGCTCTTTGTCCTTCTCAGGGTCAAGTGCTATTTGCTGATCTGGCGACATACTCTGCCAACGTCTAATGCGCTGTTCATATTGTTCGCGGCCTGATATCTGACTTTGCGCGAGAAAACGCAGCACCGGCTGTGCATCGAATTTATTGTCTATGGAATTGAAAAAGCCCAGCATGGATTCCTGCGAATCCCAATTAGGCTGGACAGACAGCGGCTCGAAATAAATTCCGCCAAAGTGCGAGTAGAGGCGCGGCAGTTCGGATTTTCCGGTTCCGGAAACCCCTGCCAGGACAGTGAGCGGCGACCATTCCGCTGTTTTGAGAGCTGTATGAAAAGCTTTCAAAATACGTGGATTGAAATGTAGTCCGTATGTATCGCAAGCATTACCAATCCCAGTGAGCCAAGTTAGCTCATCGATCTCATGCTGCACCGGCTGCTTGACCTTATCCACACTGATGTGCGGCATCTCAATTTCTTTGTAGCGAGCGGTAACTTCAGCGGGGCGCTCATAAGCTGCACGCAAACGCTTGAGTTCGGCTTGCGCTTCGTTGGCTGCTCCCTCGAAGATGGATGCCCTTTGCGCCAGAGATTTGTTTTCGGCGTTGAGCTCCGAGCCTTGACGGCGCAGCTCGCCAATTTCAGCGACCGCAGCCTCATTGGTGGAAAGTTTCCGTTCTAACTGGTCCGCCCGTGTTTTCTGATTTTTGGCTTCGGATTCAAGGGCTTGATACCGCTCGCGCATTTCCTCAGTAGGTCGGGTAGCAAGCTCCTCTCGTAGGCGTTTGAGTTCGTCGGCCTGGCTGTTTAGCGCACGCAGAATTTCAGCAGGGTCTTTGCCACCAAGTTGCAACTTTAACTGTTCGAACGCGCCGAGAAGTTCGTCTTGAGTTTTAAACGCCTCGCGCAGTCGAATGTTTTCCTCTTTGGCAGATTCCAGAGCAGCCTCTAGCGATTTTCGGCGATCCTCAACACGCCTCTCAACCTCATCGTCCAGTTGCTCGCTGCGCCTCTGGTTCTGCTGTTCCAGCCGTTGTTCTTTGCGTTCGAGTGTCCGCTCTGAAGTCTCAAGCTCTGCCTGTCTTCCTTCGACTTCGCTTTGCAAGGCGGAGAGTGCGCCTTTTTGTTTCTCAAATTCCGTGCGCTCTGCATTCAACTGCTTTCGAGCGTCACCCTGTTGTTTTGTCCAAGCATCGCGCTCTTGGGCGATTTCTGTCCGAATGCGCTCCCGTTCGGCGTTTTCGGCATGGGCAACCGCACCCAGTCGCTTTGCTTTCAGCTCGGAAATTTCAACCTCCAACGCTGAAAGGTTTTTCTCTCGCATCTCGGCAATTGCTCTTTCTCCCTGGGCGCGCTTTTCACGCAGCTCATCATTCAGCGCGGCTCGTTCATCGGCAAAACCTGCATCACACTTTTGCTCAGCCTGCGTGACGGCCTGCTCGCGCTGCGCCAGCTTGGCCTTGTCTTGCTCGATGACTTGACGCTCTGCAGTCGCATCCCTTTCACGTGTAGCCACGGCGGTTTCACGGCTGGCGATTTCGCTTTCCTTGGTGTTTATCCAGCTCTCACGCGCGTTCAAATCGGCAAGCCGCTGGGCTTCGGTGTCGGGTTGGACGGGGCTGTTCATTTTCAAGATTCCATAAGTGTTCTGATAGTTGTGAAAGCAGCTTTGCGAAGCTGTGCGATGTTCTCTTTGGGCAATGGCAGCGGCTCGTTGCCATGCCCACGCCGAGCGATAAGGTTTGCCATATCGCCGATCAAGGACGGCTGCGTGTCATGAATTGCGGCAAGTTCATCAGCATCGCTCACCAGCAGCCATGCAAGAACGCAAGCTCCGAGTGTTTGGCTGCCGCCTTGCAGTGTCTGACGAACAGCCGACGTTTTGACGGTGCGCAGGCTCTCAGGTAAGCCCTCGCAGAAACCAGCCTCAGCAGCTTTACTTTCAGCCATGTCTTTGATCTGCCCTTCACAGGTATCAGGCGGCAGCCTGCCTGCCAAAGCTCTCGCAAATGATGACTGGATTGCGGCATAAAGATCGCGAACATAGGCCAAAGAGTCATCCCCGTCATGACAAGACTGGAAAAAACGCTCCGCGTGAACCAGCCGGTCTTGCAGGTTTGCGCCCAGGCGGTTGAACAGCTGGTGGCCGAACTCCTCTTGAATGCTGGTACGGGCATCCAGCAGTGCATCACCCTGCTCGTCCTTGTTTGGCGCGGTAGGAGGCGTGTCGGTAAACATGATGTCTGGCACAAGCGCATGAACGACTTCGCGCATGAACGAATCGTCAGTTAGTGCCTGCTGCGGGGCGTCCGCGCCGCCCTTGCCGTGGCCCTTCTCGTTACGTTTGGCGTTGATGGCAAGAAGGCGGTTAATGAGGTCTGAATACGCGACCACAACACGGCGCAAGGGATGCAACGCATCGTCTTGCGCTTGAAGCAGAGCGATCGCGAGAACCGTCTCTTGGAACGCACCACCGTCCTCAAATTCCCGCAGCTTACCTTCCCGAATCGGTCTGAAGCCGTTCGGCGGCGGCTCAAGACCGACGGTTTTCGCGGCCTGCTCAAGCAGGGCGGCGTGCTGGTCTTGCGCAGTGAATTTCAGCCTTTTAATGACGGAATCAACCGGCCGGCGGCAACTGGCATAAAACAGTGCCCATTCGATGGCGGCATGGATTTGGGCGATGGAGCGGAACGGGCTATTCCGCAAGGGGCGCAAATTAGCGACGAGCTTCGGGTAACTTTGCCAGTTGGCGTCGTTGTCGAACGGCTCTTTGACCGTGGCATCCTGCTTTTCTGGACGAGGAGTGCTCAATGACTGCTTCCAACCATGCAGCCACGTGGTCAGGCTTTCCTCCTGCTCAAGCAACTGTTCGAACGATTTTTCGAGAATCAAGGAAAAACCGTTGCCGAATGGGTCGGCGATGCGGAATTCGCCATCGCTTTTCTGGATGGCGATAGGGCAGTCAAGGTGAAGCAGGTCGGGCTCGGCGACTATCGTGATCTGCTGGACTACGGGCATCTTGGTGTCCTTGCCGAACGCAGACGAGCGCTTTTTCATTGCGCGCAAAGTTCTGATTACATCACGCGGCGCGGGTATCGCTTTTCTTTGGACACCATCCCAGCGGATTATCCGGAAGTCTTTGTCCTCGCTTTCCTTTTTCCGCATGGGGTTTGTGTCGTCCAGCCAATGCAGGAAGGGCAGAATTTTTCCAGTGGCGAGTTCGCGGAACAAAAGCGCGGTAACGAATGCCGGGGCACATTCTTCTTCGCGCTCCCGCTCAATGATGGCATGGTGGTCGTCAATCAAGTCCTTGTCTTGCAAACGGAGCAGAACGCTCTTGACCAAATCGACTGGAATGCGGGTTTCATCCGCCAGCGCATCGGCGTTCATCAAGCCGACAGTTTCAAGCAGTTTCAGGATGACGCGTTCAAATGCGTTCAAGCCATCGCCATCGTCAAGAACTCTGGGCAAGGTCACGCGGTATACGTTCACCGGCCACGCGAGGTGGCGAGGCCTGCCGATGATCCCTCCGAAGGGGGCAGGTTTACCGTAATCAAGGAGCTTCAGCATGGCAGCACCACTCCTTGCTCGCGGCATAGTCGAAGGAAATCCACCAGTCCCGGCACAAAGTCCGCCGCGAGTTCACTTTGCAGCAAACCCGTATCGCCAACGACCACCAGTAGCTTCTTCTGACGACTCATCGAGACATTCAGGCGGTTGTAAAGGCAAAGGTGTCCGAACAACCCTGTGGCCTGCTTTTCACGGTCATCGCTCTTGGATTTCCAGTTATGCGGCAAGGTTCGCACCATTGAGAGGAAGACGACATCGAACTCCATGCCCTGGAATGAGTCCACCGTGCCGACGCGGAGTTTTCTCTCGTCGTCCGCGATGCTGCCGAGTTGTCTCTTGATGAGTTCGGCCTGCGCCTTGTAGAACGAAATCACGCCGAACGAGAGGTCTTTGCCTGCATCTGAACTCATCCACGCCTGCAATTGGCGGGCAATAACGGTGGCCTCTGCCGGGCGCGTCCAACTGGTTCCGCTGCGCTGGTGTCTGCCTTTCGCCGCTGGCACGTCCAGCCACACAGCAGGTTTACCGTTTATGCCGGGCAGGTTGTGGGCGAAATCGCTTTCAGGCCGTCCAGAGCCGAATTGTTCCGTCGGATCGAAGCGTTCATAAAAATTGCGGCTGATAAAGCTGCCGAGCAGTGGGTGCATCCGATACTGCTTGTCGAGCGTGACACGGCGGGAGATACCGTCGCCGTCTTCCAGCGTTTTCAAGCGGGTGGCGAACAGATACTGGAACATGGATCTCTTGAGCCAGTCAGTTTCATTCTGTACCGGTTCGTCGGCCGATGCTGCCTCGCCAGCCTCCATTTGGCGTGCTACCTCCTCATCAATGATATGCGGCAACTGCCGATGGTCGCCCACCAGAATGATGCGCTTGCCTTGCGCCATCGGAACCATCAGGTCGCGGGGTGAAACGCGAGCGGCTTCATCCACGATGACATATTCGTATTCCATGCCTTTCTGGTTTTCATTGACGTCGCGCCCGACAAGCCCTTTGCGCTTTTGCATATCACGATTGACGCTCTGTTGGCTGGTGGCGGCAAAGGCAAAACTGTATTCGGACAGGGCATCTACAATGCCATAGGGGTTGCCTTCCAGTTCGGCCAGAAACTCGGCCAGCGCAGCAGATTTTTTATCCTTAGCCGAATACTCGGCGTTTTTGATGCGTTGTATGGCGAATTCTGCCAATGCAAGCACTGCGTCGTTCTGCTTTTCCACGCGAAAAATCGGTGGAGCGGTGAACCGGGCGAAGAGCCTCTTTTTCAACGCGACCAGGTTGTCCAAAAATGGCGCTGGGCCATCTTCATTGCGCCACAGACTGGCTTTGTCCAGCAGTTTGCGTTCGTCTTCTTCAAGCACATCACGCAGGTCATCCAGTGCGTCCATCGCCCTTTCTGGCCCGTCGTCAGAAAAGCTTTCATGGCGAACACGCAGACGGCGCGCTGCATCAAGCCATTGGGTGGAGCCATCGTTGAGGTTTTCCTCGTGCGCGAGCTTTTTCGCCAAATTCGCCGACCGCCGAGCGCCGTCTTCGCCAAGAATTACACTGCCGAGCGCTGTGATTTTCCCAGCAAGGTTGGCGGCGAGCGCGCGTGACGGGGCTTGGACATATTGCAGGCACAGGTTTTTTATTTCCCGCTCCTGCTCAGCTTCCGCAATCTGGGGATTGCGCTCGCGCAGTTCGGTGGCAAGCGAGCTGCACCAGGCTTCAAGATTGCGCTCGAAGGTGCTGAGATCGTCTTCCGTCGCGCCAGACCGTTTGCCGAATTTCGGCACGGGCAGGCTGTTGAGCGAGAGCCGCTCGATCATGTTTTCCACCGCATCGTGCTGAAAGCCGGTCAGCAGCACTTGGCCTTTGATGTTCGCGCCGCGCTTGTCGGCCATCTCGTTCAGCCGCTCCAGAATGGCGGCGATGACGGTGGTTTTTCCCGTTCCCGGCGGCCCCTGAATAAGCGCGAGATCTGGCGTATTCAGCGCAACCTCAATAGCCCTTTCCTGCATGACGGTTGGCGGATTGCGAAAGACCTTGTTGCGAACGAATGCGGTGAGTGACTGGACTTTTTGCGGCGGGCGGACTTGTGTGATTTGCCCCTGTTCCTCAATCAATAGCCCAAGCTGTGGATTGGCGGAACGGCCTTCCAGAATGGCTTGACGGGCCGCCATACGCCGTTTGATCTGGGTGGTTTCACCGGCCAGCGACAGGATGAGCGTGCCGGATTCCTTGGGCAGAGCCTCGATTTTGAGCGTAAGCACACGGGTTTCCTGGTCAAACCCGACGACATCAAGGTAGGTCTTTCCTTCACGTTGCTCGCGATTTCCGTCGCCCTGCTTGATCTTCTCCGCTTGCTCAATTCCACTTGCAAAATCCTTGAAGCTCAAGCGTTCAACTTTCAAATAATCCGGCAGTTCATCCACCAACTCGACTTCAGGTACGGCACCGTTCCCCAGCGCTTTCAATGCAGAGTCAAGTGCCTGTGAAATGCGAACCGTGACGGTTCCATCCCGCTCCTGAGCCATCTCTGTGAATTGTAAAGCCCCCACTTCGCGCGCTTGCTTGAGCAGCAATTCGCCCTCCATGTCACCAAATTCATCCCACTTTTTCAGGTAGCTGTTGTCGTCTTGGGTAAGAGCGCGCATTTGCGCTTTGGCAAGAGTTTGCACTTGCCCTGCTTGTGTCCAATCGGCAAAACGCAGCCGGCCTTTGGCGAGGCGCAGGGCGCGGTCGGGTTCTTTTTTGGTCCTGGTTATGCGTGTGGCGATGTAGATGGTTTGGCCGCCTGGCATTGCTTTTTCGGTGGCAATGAAGCGGATACCTTCGCCAGTAACACAGAAAGCGTTTATTCGGGTCGGCTCCGCAGCTGCATCGCGTGGCGTGTCCTCGCCGACAGGTTTCAGTTCTTCATCAATCGCCGGGCCAGCAGTCAGGAAGAAAAATGCGTCGTTTCCCTGTTGGAAGCAGCAAAGTTCGCCCAGCCTCTTGTAAAGTGCCTCGCCCTTCGTCCGCATCTTTTCTTGCACATACTCATCCACACCGATTTCAACATCGCCCATTTCCATGCAGACGCCGGTGAAAAAACCGATCTTCAGCTCGATGCTGCCATCGGCGGCAGGGTTTTCAAGTTGTGCAAGCAGGGAACGCCCACTGGCAAGTTCAGCGTTGAGGCGGCGGATGTCAACAGCCGCGACGGGGCGAACGAAAACAACCGCGTCTCTCAGGCGGATTTCAAATTCATCTGCGCGGGATAGGCTGGCCTCTACCGAGAATACTGGCTGCTCTTGCAGGGCTTCGACATTGTCAGACCGCTTGATGCGGACAGTTATGATGTTGACAGGAATGTCCTGAAACTTCATTTGCAGGCCTCCACGAACTCAAAGGTGAGGTTGTCCGGGAAAGGCAGCGTGCCCCGCACGGGGACTGCGGTTTTGGCCGCGAAGTTCAGCATGGCTTCGTATGCTGTGTTATCGAAATACTCGAATGAAAACGGGTGAAAAAGCCGCTGCGGCAATCTGAACTCCGTGGCACCACCAGGAATCAGGATTTCCCAACGTGGCGTTTTGACGCGAATGAAAGCCGGGCGCGCCGCGCCACAATACGGGCATTGCGCGTATTCATCGGCGAAATGGCTCATGCCACATTCGAGGCAATCCAGCGACTGATCCGCCGCCCTCGCAAGCTCCAATATCCAGAACGCCATTGTCGGGCGGCGGTGCGGCAGTGCACGTCCTGCACCGAAAGTTTCCTGAAACAGGCGGCGTAATCCTTCTGTTGCGACTAATACACGGGGCAGGCCTCCAACTCCTTCGTTGGAATCGTCATCTTCGTCATCCACGAAAGGCAAGAAACCAGCGAATGCCTGTTCGTTCAGATCGGTGACAGTGCCATTGGGCGCAGGGTCGGCATCCCAGCCGTCTTCTTCATCTTCGGGCTCCAGTACTTTCTTGCCAATGAAAGGGTGGCAAAGCGCCAGTAGCTTGAATGTCATCACAGCGAAAGCCCAGCAGTCGGTTCGCGGGCGGGATTGGTCACGGCCCTGCACTACCTCCGGTGCACCGTAGCCCGGCGTATAGACGGACACGCCGCCGCTGGGTAACTCCAGGCGCATATTGTCGGCATCTATGAGCCAGACATCGGTGGTGTCGTCTTCGCCAATGAAAGCGTTGTTGGTGGAAATGTCGCCATAGACCAGTCCAGCGCTGTGCAGGCGGGCGAGGATGGCAGCGCACTTGGCAAGCGCGAGCGAACGGCGGCGGGTGGAGCCAGTTTGTGCGTAATGCTGCAGTCGCAGCGCCAGGTCCTTGTCAGGAATCTTCGTCAGCCATTGGGGCAAGGCTTGGCTTTGATCTTCCAGCTTCTTTTTGCTTCTGCCGTCCAAATCGAAACTGGCGAAGGGCTTCATGCCGCTCAACAGACGCATCACATAGCCCGGCTCGTCGCGCAGGATGGCAAGTGGCAGGGAAACGGGGATGCGCCGTGGTATGGGCAACAGGCGGACGTGCTGGAAGCGCTCGCGCAGATTGGCGTTTTTGTCCGGCTGGCCGGCTGCGTCCAGCGGCTGCTTGACGGCCAAATCCGCATCCTTGGTGCGATAGACCACGCCTTGTCCACCGCGCGCAAGCTCATCGGCCATCTGATGAACATTGTCGTATTCATCCACAAGTGGCTTCAGAGCCTGGTGTTCGGCGTTACTCATCTGCAACCTCCTCACTGCACAGGCAGGCGAGGGTTTTATCGTCGCTGTGCTTGGGCGTGGGCCAGTTTTCGAGCATCTCGTGGATGCGCCGGTTGGCACTTACCGGCGCGAGGGTTCGATGCGTTTCGGCGAAACTGCTCACAAACCCGTCAGCGTTATCCAAATCGTCAGCCACCCCATCAGTGCAGAGCAATACTGCGATGCACTGCTCCCCCGGCAGCGACAAATACTGCCAGTCTTTGGCGGAGACCTTGGAGGACAGCGCAATGGTGATATTGGAGAAGCCTTGTGTCTTGTTTTCCGACAGCGAAACGACTGATCCATCGGACTTGGCAATAGCGGCAAGTCCGTCGCCAAGCATCCCTAGGTGGATTACGCCATCCAGGCGTAGTGCGAAAAGACAGGTGGCCGCGCAATCGCGAGGCTCCAGCGGAGCGACAAGCCTCAGCCAGTTAGCTTGGATGTTGCTAAACAGCGCGTTGTGTTCGATTTCACCACTGGTGCAACAAGCCCGGGCTGCGAACTCGACGGCGAGACAGGCAGCATGGCTGCCGAAGCTGGAGAAGGGCTTGGAGCCAACCCCGTCGGACACGACGATGCCATCACCCCAAACATGGTGAAACTTCGCCCATGCATCCTGATTTGGCAAACCTTCGGCGATATGGCTCGGGCCGCGAACGCTTGCCCCAAAACTTTTCCAAAGCGTCATGCCCATTCCTCATCCGCCTGCAGCCAGTTATCGAGTACGGCGAGCACTTCTTCTGCGGCAAACACCTTTGCGCCTTTGAGCCCCTTGGAAAGATGCGGGTTGGCATCCGCGCCGATTTGGATGACGCGCAGCGTATCCGGCGGTAGGCCTTCCTGCCAGCGGCTCAGAGTCTTCACGTCGTCTCTTGTCCAGAATCCATCCGTGAGAATCAGAACTTTTCCATCCGGCTCGCTACCCAACAGTTGAACCAGCGCCTCGCCATTGGTACCCCCTTGGCAAACCAGCATTTCCACCGGGAGATCCTCCTTGACGCTCCAGTTCGAGATGTTGCGTGCCTCACTGCTCCAAGCACAAAGGTGGATTTCCGCCTGTCCATAGCCCTGCCGCACCCATTGCGCCACGGTCGTGGCCAAGGTTCGCAGGATGAAGGGCTTACCTCCTTCACTCATGCTGCCGGAGATGTCGCAAACCAAATGGAGCATCATGGCGTTGCCTCACTCGCTTCAGCCCGCTCAGTGATGCTGTTCATCATTGCCTTTATCTGCTCAGAAAGTGATGCACCACTCCAAAGCGTCAGCCTGGCATCCTTTATTTTTTTCTTGGCCGACTCAGTATTTGGCGGAACACAGCAGGCAATGATGCCGCGACCTTCAATTCCCCCGTAGAAGCGCACAAGATTTTGCAGCTTCATAATCTGCTCTTGCGTTACATTGCCTGCCTTGCATTCCACGATATAAAGTGAATAGCCATCGGTGAATGTGATATCCAACTCGCTGTATTCAACGCCGAAGCTCGAATAGCCTTTCGACTCTTCTAAACTCAAGTTCAGCTTGACATTGATACGCAAGTCTTGAATGACGCCAGCGTCTTCGTAGGGCTTGCATTGCAAATAAACAAACTCCTCGAACCAGCCGCCAGATAGGTATTTAGCGAAATCAGGCCATTTCTCAAATACCATATCCAATCCGTAGCCTTGGACGGATACTGTCTCCATGTCATCCAGCTTGAATTTGAAGCCATCACGACAAATTTCGAATGGTCTGAATCCATTGTTATAATCGGTCAGTTCTCTATAGAACCTACGCACCTTTTCACGATATAGCCAAAGAGTCTCAGTTAGAAGTTGGCGATTCGGCGACATATCATTCATAAGGGAACTGCCGGCGATCATCAAGCCGTCGCTATTAAGGCGCAAGAATGTTTCAATTGAATCAATCTGCCTGATTTTTTCGCGCCGAACACTATCAATGAAAGTAACGCAACGATTCTTGCTATCAAAATAAAACGGAATGGCACCCAGTTCGCGCGCAGCAGAGAGTGCGCCTGCAAACATTAATTTTGTGCCGCCGGTTAAATTGATTCCAACTCGTGTTTTTTCTGGAAATTGCTTTGCCAGCTCGGTGATTCTTTCGTGAACAGCACGATCATCCCAAGGGTCAACGGTAAGTTCGTGTAGGTCCCGGGAGCCAATAAAGGCTCGCATACATGTAGCAGGGAAGTCTTTTGAGTTAACAAAGATGTGATGCGCCGACTCAAATTGCCGGATGCTTAACAAGGCAGGCATCCGTTGCTCACCAAAAAGATGAAATGTCACATCGAACCCGTTGGAGATGTCTCGAATCGCAGCCTGTTTTACGCTGTGTCGCTCAAGCCACTCGGCAGGCAACGCTATGATTTCAGGTGCTTTGCCAATGATGGACGACGCTATGAGTCTTTTTTTGAGTTCAGGATAGCTCAGCGCCGCGAGCGCCCAGACAAAGGCCATAACCGGAGTTCCTGGGCTGAGATAGAGCGTGACAAGCTTTTCACCTGACTCCTGTTCCACCTCATTCAGCGCCCGCATCGCGCCTGCGTAAATACCTTCGGTGTCGTTTAGTTGGCAAAGCTTTTCGCTTTTTAAACGGATGCTTGCGTCGCAGCCCAAGGCGGCGGCCTTCTTTTCCAGCCAAGTCGAAAAATGTTCATGGGCGACAGCCGTATTGGCAAACCTGGAGACAAACTGATTAGTGGCCTTCCAATCCTTCTCTTGTCCCATGTTTCGTATTGACGCCAATTCGAGTGCGAATGCCTTCTGCACCTCGATCAATTCGCTGGCATCATTATCCATCCGGGTGTAGCCCAAGATGACGATATCAGAATAGGACGCACCCGCAATGGCACTCGCAATAGGGCCATCGGTATTCTCAAACCCAAGAGACGCGCGAAAATCGGTGATTCCATACCACGTGAGCAGAAATCGCTTCATCGAGTGCTTTCCTGAACATATGGGCGGAACCATGTGATGTCATTCGTCATTTTGTTTACAAATACAGCTCTGTTCGGTTTTTCAATGCCTTTGAACTTACCAATACCGCCACTCACAAGCGATCCGGCATCGTCTTCGTTCATGCAATACGCCACGCGCAATTCGAAAAATGAGAAAAGGTCTTTGCAGGTACTGGCACAGCGCTGCCAACGGTCGACAAAGGCAAATACAAACGTCCCCTTTCTTGGGCCGTCCTCGGCGAGGCGCTTTAGCAAGTCAGACGGGGTTGGTGGTTCGCCCGGCTTGGGCGATCTAAACGCTGGGGCTGGCTGGAGCGCTTTCTCGGAATCCAGGCCATCGACAATCAACGCGACGCGGCGATTCCCAATATCGTCTGATATCGCTTGAAGTGGTAGTTCGGCTATATCGTCGAACATCTTGAGGCGCACACCGAGCATTTGCACTGCGGCTGAGAATCCTCCCCCAGGGGGGACTCCGCGCGCGTTGAAATACACGATTTCATCAAAGCCATCGACGAAAGCCAGACTGAAAAGCATAGCGGACAGGAGTCCGTCGTGAATCTGATCGTTGTAGCCGCTGAATAGAACATTGAACGCGGATCGACGAGTAAGTGGCACGGTCAACGGTTTTGAATCGAATGCGAGGTTTTCGCCCAAAAGAAGAGTTTCTTCATGCGCACAAACTGTCTGATAGTCAAAGGGAGACGGCATCTCAGGAAGGAATGCTCCGCTGAAAACCTTTGTTTTGGGAGCCCCCCCAGAAGGAGATGTACGCTCTATCAAATTCGTCAGCAAATCACGTCGATGCTCACTTTCTCCGGCGAATGGAATCATGAACTTCACATTGCCGGATTTGGCACCGTTAGCATTGTTGATAATGCCTTCAGGTGGGCTGCGCAGCTCCGCAGCCGCCCAGTTCCCGCCCCCGAGGATCATTGCGGAATCTTCCTGCCCACAAGCCAGTGCAATACGGCATCCCAACTGGGTGATGATGCTTCCGATTGACTGCGCGTTGATGCCTTTCAAAGTCTGAGTAGCCAAGAGGATGTGAATGCCAAACGAGCGCCCCTGTTTCAAAAGCTTCGAGAGCAGCTGCTCAGCAGCTTCTGCTACCTGGCGACTTTCTGAAAACAGAACCTGGAACTCGTCTATGATTAACAGAACGCGGGGTAACCGTATTCCGGTTGATTTTCGGTATTCGCCGAAGTCGTTAACATTTTTCGACTTGAATATGCGTGCGCGAATTTCCAGTTCACCCACAAGATGCCGTAGTACAGTGACACCATATTCAGGATCACTTTCCGTCGCGACAAGACGGGCTTGTGGAATTGGCGGAGTTGCGTAAACATTGAACTCAGTCGATTCCTTGTAATCCAGTAGATAAAGATCAAGCTCTTCGCTCGGATATTTCTCGCACAGCGTGTGAATCAAAACATGAAGCAGATTGGATTTTCCCGAGCCCGTCTTCCCTGCAAGCAGCACATGATGCTCGGAGTCCGTCGCGCCCAGTCTCAGGGTCGCGAGGTCGCCGGCGCTCGTCCAGCCGATGGGAATATCAAAGCCACCAAGAGTCGTCTCTTCCTTACCGAAGCTCGTCCAGAGATCAGCCATCGTTTTCTTGAAGCGCGTCCTAGCAGCACAATCTTCAGCGAGCCTTGCGATAAAGCCATCCAGCACATCTTGTCGCGGCCATTGCTCCGGTTGATATGTGAATGACAGCCCACCAGCCCCAGCGCGTTGCAAGAGATCATTCAGTTGCGTGGTTGAGTTTTTCAGCGTGGCGTTGAGCTTTTCATATCGCCGGTCTTCCATGCGCTGCTCATCAATTGCAATGATGGGCAGCACGCCGCAGCGTGGACCGTTTTCGCAGATGCGTCCAAGGAGCCAAAGAGATTTTTCCGATATCTGCTCTGGCACATCAAAGAGCAGTACTACCTTGTAAGGCAACGGGGCATCGGGTTGAACTGCGTTGTATTTCAACCAGTTGGATGCCTTCTCATTGAACCGCAGCTGGATCAGCTCCTCAATTTCGTCCGTCAGTTGTCCGAGCGCTGCTTCGATTTCGTCCGCACGAGTAAGAACATGACCTTGCGGCACCAATTGCTCAACCTTCAGCAATGGTAGGAACGGCTCGACCGATTGACCCTGCTGTAGGGGGTCAATCAGTGTCAACTCTACTTGACCTGCAGGCAAAGCCGACAGCAACCGCAACAAGAGACAATGCGCGAGTCTTTTCTTCTCCGCATCGCCTTGCGGAAAAACAAGAGCGCTGGAGAAGGGGAAAGAGATGACTTTTGGGGATTGACAAGAGAGCTTCTCAAAAGAGACTTGCTCCGAGCCAAGCACAAGACCTGCTGGAATTTCCGATGCCATCAATGGCTTGTCTACACAAAAATCCACGAAGGCAGGCTGATGTTGTCTAAGCTGTGCACTTGCGTTCGCTATAGCAGTTGCATTACTTTCCCACTCTCTGACAAAGCCTGCCTGCCAATTCGACTTCCTTATGCTCCGATTGCGCTCCTGGTCTTCGTTCAATGTTTTTTTAGTGGCATTGAATTCGCGGTCGATGCGCGCACAACCTTCTTGATAGTCCGCAATTGCCTTGTGTAGCTTGAAAATTACGCTCTGAAAATCCTTCGCGCTTTCACTCATTGATTCCACCCACTGTCTTTGAACTGGAGCTCGCGAACGTCATTCAAAGTTCGATCAATGGCGAGCGATTGCTGCTGGTAAGCCGCATTGAAAATGCGGAGTGAATCGACTTCCTTGAGAATCGGATCAAGTACATCAGCAACAATGGACGCGCCGAACGTATCACGCACTCCCTCGCGAAATTTTCCAGCGCACATCGCAGCCATTCCAAAGGCCTCATCAAACATTAGCTTCCTCCTCTTCCATATCACCATCGATTGGAAGTTCGAGAACATAGTCGTCAGCTACCGAGAGGTTTGGAAACAGGGGCGCGCAAATAGTCCCAGGCAACAAGTAGCTCGATTCGAACTCAGGGTTCTTGGCCCTGATTTCGCTTAGAAATGCGCGCCACTCTTCCTCGGACAACTCAATCGATCTGCAATCAACTGTCAGCTCCAAGAGGCGTGCGGTGGACGCATCCACGCCATCCATATCTCCGACATTTACTGCATGCAGGAGGACATCAACTTCAGCCCGGACTTGTGCGAGAAGGTCATGGCTAATAATTGCGAAACGTATTTTCATGGTTGCTCCTCCTCGTTTTGGCGGATGAAATCAAGACAGGACTGATCTATTTCATTTTTCCTTGGCAACATTCCCACCATTGGTGAGCCAGCTTCGCGCAAGGCGTCGCGCAGTTCTTTCTGTTTTTCTTCTGGCAAATCGTGGATATCTCGCGAGCAAAGAGTGCATTGCGCATCTGCTTGCTTGTGCCCTTCAGCCTGAAAAATCATGTGATCTTTCTGCGAATAGAGGTATTCCGCCTTGCCGCATTTCACTTCGAATGCCATCGAGCCGCCCACCGGAGCCCCCATGCCCTCACCACGCCCCAGAATGACCGGAACCCGCAAGTCGGTGACTATCAAATCTGTTTTTGTGTAGCGTCCGTTGTCGCCCACAAAGGTTCGCCCTTGCGTCTCGATCCGGCCGCCAAGTGGCGCAAGTGCGTGCCGAACTATCTGTTCCCCGAATTCACCACTCAGGTGTATCCGTGCCTTACGTGCGACGATGTTTCGCTCTGCATCACCCTTGGCGGCTACCCATTGGTTCCGAAATTTATCGACCTGCTTGCGATACGCTGGATCACGGTCGTAAAGATATTCCTGAAGCAATCGTCTCTGCTCTGACGATAGGTTCATGCGGTCTCGCAATATATCTGGCGTCACGGGACGGCCATCTTTGGCTGGATCCCATTTCAACCAAGCATGGAATTGCGCAGCGGACGGGTTTGTCGCGAGATAAGCATCCAGTGCTCCTTGCGCGGATATCAAGCGTGCAGTGCCAGCTTCAATCGCCTGATCGACAGTTGCCAAGTGCGCATTGCATGCTTGTAGGGTCTGCTCCAGGGTATGCTCTGCCATCGCCTGCGCCTGCTTCGCAAGATCCACGCGCTGCTCCATGGATATGCGATCTTCTGTCGCCACATCAAGCTCTGCTCTTGCTTGCTCCAGCATGCTCTGAGCCTGCTCAACAGCGGCTTCTGCTTCGGCGACGGCAGAGTCCTCGCCGGAGCAGTCCGGGCAACGTCCATCGTCATCGTGCGGCTGAGAAAGGCAAGCAGATAGCGCAGACTCGGCGGAAGAAAGCGAGCTCTGACTGCCATCGAGCGCTTGCTCAGCGCCGTCAACATTTTGCGTTGCAGCTTGCTCCTGCTGGATGGAGCTTTCCAACATGCTTGCGCTGTTCTGCGCTTCTTCACGAGCCTCTGCGCATTTCTGCTCCGCAACAGCAATTTGTTCGCGGCATGCGGCCTCTAGCGCCTCGCGCACTGACTGCAGCTCGCGCACGAGGTCTTCCAAATTCTCCACTTGCCCAATTGAAACTTGTGCCATTGCGATCTCGCTGCCTCTAGCTTTGCAAATAATCTCGCAGGCGCGACGCGAGCGCTGCCAGATATGGAACCTGCTCGGACGCGTTGTCGTTGAAGTGCTGCAACTGCTGAACGAGCGCGTTGTAATCCTCCTCAAATCGCGCCCGCTTTTCGTCTTGCCAGGTGTCTCCGAGTGAAGCAAAGGCACCGTTAAGATTGCCTACAGCATCGCTGAGCGAATCAATAAATTGTTGTAATGAACATGCGAAGCGCTCAAGTTCTTCTGGATCGCCGATTGCTTGTGCCATTACCAATACCCTCCATCTTCTGTCGAAGAACTTTGTGTCACAGAGTTCTGTTTATCCTGGCGTGCTTCGATTGTGACGGGCTGGATGTCAATGGCGCTCGCTTCAGGCACATTATTTGGCGTCTGTGACTTCGTCCGAATGGTCACCGACATAGTGACAAACTTGAAGAAGTCACGTAGCTGTTTGGCGTTCTCTGCGTAGAAGAGGCGATTAGAGGTGCCTTCGATAAATTTCCCAAGCACTGCCTCGTCAGCATCAGCGCCTATCGCCATTGCCAAACGGTCACATTTTGCAGAGCGCCCGTCGCTAATGAACGCGTTCAGAGGTTTTTCCCACGCATCATTAGGCCCGCCATCAGAGACCAATACGACCGTTGGACGATACGCACGCGAAGGAACGACATCTTTGTCTTCGATCATCGCTTTGGCCATTTGCAATGCCGTGCCAAGCGGAGTCATGCCGCCAGCTGAAAGGTCCTGCCAATGAATATCGCTGGCGCTGGCAAGCGGCTGATGCAGCGCTACCTGAGAACCGAAAGTGATGATCGCAACATGGATTTCAGTTTCACCGTTCTCGGTGTCGCTGAACGTATCCAACATATCGCGAACGGCATCATTCACATTGCGGATTTTCTCTCCGCTCATGCTGCCGCTGACATCGAGAAGAAGCACGACTGGTAGAGGCTTCGCTTTCGGTGCCGTGAATTTCGACGGGTCGAATGGGATATTGCTCATATAAAAACTCCTTTATTCAAAGCTACGGTGTCCGCTCGTGTGCATGACGAAAACTTATCGTGCCGTCGCGACGGCAGAACCTACCCCTTTGCCGCCTCGGTCAAAAGATCACCAACCGAGCGCGCAACCACATACCGGGCAGGGTTCTCACCAACCCCCAGCGCAGTGAAATGCGCCTTGCCGCATTCGATCTTGGCGCTTTCCTTGTCGCGCAGGTCATCGGTGAACAGGCTGCTCTTGGTTTCCACCACAAAGTACAGGTGCTGGCTGCCGTCCTCTTCCACCAATACGGCCCAATCGGGGTTGTAGGTGCCCAGCGGTGTAGGCACTTTGAACCAGCCTGGCAGCTTGGCGTAGAGCTTGATGGCGTCGTTTTTCTCCAGCCCATCGGCGAAGTCCCGCTCAGTGGTCGAGTCGTACACCACGTGCTCGTAGATCGACTTGCGGGTATCTTGCAGCATGTTCTTGAGATAGCCGGTGAGTTCTTCCTTCTCGAACAGCTCCTGCGCATAGACATGCTGGTCGCCCAATTTCTGGTACTTGATGCCATCGACCAGAGCCAGGCGCTTGCAGCGGTTGATAGTTTCGGCGGTCAATTCGATGAACTGCTGCGGGTTGCGCTTGAAATCATGAAGGCGGCCGCTTCCCGTCAGGATGCTGACGATGGTGCGACGGGTGAGCTGGGTGCGATCTTGCAGGTCGGTCAACAAGTCCGGCAGCTCGATATCCGCCTCATCCAGCACCACGGTCGCCGCGCCTGCCTTCTCCGTCGCGGCGACGCCCGCCTTGCCGATAGCGATGTCGGCCTTGCGCCATTGCAGCCGGGCCTTGGCAATCACCGGGGCTTTCTGCAAAGCAGCGATGCAGTCAGTCACCAGCTTGGCGTTGTCAAACTGCACGCGGTAAGTGGTCTGGTGCTTGATGCGATCCCATAGCGCCTTGAACTCGTCGCTCAGGTAAATGGCCTTGCCATCGTTACCCTTGCGCAGCGGAACCTGTCTGCGTTCGTCGGCATTCTTGATGTCCAAACGGCCCGATACCTTGCGCAGCACCTCGGCGATCTGGCCTTTCTGTGCCTCAAATTCGGCAGGAAGTGCCAAGGTGCCGTTCTTCAGCGCCGTTTTCAGTGAATCTTGCACCTTGCCCTTGGCATCGATATGGCCGGCGGCCTTCAGGTGTTCCCACAGCGCCTTCGATTGCTCGATACCCAGCGGCGTGGCATGCCCGTCAGCACCGGTCACGGCAATGGCGGCAAACTGGTGTTGCTCCACGATGCCGAAGCGTATGCCCGTGTCTTTCTCGATTTCCTTCTGCAGGTTCTCGGCAAACTGTTCGTAGTTTTCCGTGGCCACCACGGTCAAGGTGTTGACCTCGAAGCCGCGTACCCGCTCGCCATCCTGGTTGACGCACAGGCGCAGGCCGCGACCAATGGTCTGGCGGCGCTCGCGCTCGGTCTGGATGTCGCGCAAGGTGCAAATCTGGAACACGTTGGGGTTGTCCCAGCCTTCCTTGAGGGCGGAGTGGGAGAAGATGAACTTCAGCGGCGTGCTGAAGGACAGCAGCTTCTCCTTCTCTTTCATGATCAGGTTGTAGGCGCGTTCGGCATTCTCCCGGTTACCCGCATTGTTCTCGGCGGTATCAAGCCAGCCGCCCTTCTTGTCGATGGAGAAATAGCCGTTGTGCACTTCTTCGGCGGCGGACTCCAGGTCGATCTCGGCAAACAAACTCTGGTAGGCCGGCAACTTGGCGGCACGGCGATATTCTTCCTCGAACATCTGCGCATACACGCCCTTGACCGGCTGGCCGTCCGCATCGTACTGACGGTACTTGTCCACCGCGTCGATGAAGAACAGGCTCAACACCTTGATCCCCAATGGACGCAGGTGCTTTTCCTTGTCCAGATGCTCCTTGATCGTGCGGCGGATCATCTCGCGTTGCACGGCCAGCGCATCCACATCACCGTGGGCCTGACCCGGCTGCAAAAACACTTCGCCGCCGGGGCAGCGCAGCTCCATGAACGCTTCGCCCTTGGCCGTATTGATCTCGCCCACCCGAAAATCGGCGTAGATCGCACGGCCATCGGCGCTCTGCTGAAGGTCGTCGCCATCGCTGACCGTCACCTCAGTCCTTTGCACGCCAGTGGCGGTCTGTTTATCCAGCTCGACCTTGGCGCTGATGCGGCCGCGCTTGTTTTCCACCTTCACCAGGCGCACGAAAGGCTTGTTGTGCGCATCCTCCACCGTGGCCGACGCCACCTCGATCTGCTTGACCAGCTTGCGCTCATAAGCATCCACGGCATCCAGGCGGAACACCATGTGGTGCTTGTCCACATGGGTAGCGGAATAGCGCAGCGTGCAGAGCGGGTTCATGGCATCCAGCGCTTCCTTGCCGCGTCCTTCAAGGCCGCCGTCCACACTTTGCGGTTCATCCACGATGATGATCGGCCGGGTGGCCTTGATCAGGTCGATGGGCTTCTCGCCGCCCGTCTTCTCGGTCTCTTTGTAGAGGTTGTTCACATCCTTCTTGTTGATGGCGCCCACCGTCACCACCATGATCTGGATGTTGGAACTAGTGGCGAAATTGCGCACCGGCCCGGGCTTGCCCGAGTCGTACAGGAAGTAATCGAAGGGCACGCCCGCGTAGAGCCCCTTGAAGTGTTCCTCGGTGATTTGCAGGGTCTTGTAGACGCCTTCCTTGATCGCCACCGAGGGCACCACGATCACGAACTTGCTGAAACCGTAGCGCTTGTTCAGCTCGAAGATCGAGCGCAGGTATACATAGGTCTTACCGGTGCCGGTCTCCATTTCCACCGTGAAGTCGCCGGACGCCAGCGCGCCGGATGGGGGCAGACCACCCCGCAATTGAATGTCCGCTAGATTCTTGTGCAGCTCATCGTCCAGCAGCGTCAGTCGGTTACCGACACCCAGATCCGACTCGGCCATGCCCAGCGTCATTTGCTCAGGCTGGGTCCCGGGAAACAGATCCGACCCCACCGGCATCGGCGCCTTCATCGTCACCGTGAACTCGGTGCGGCACACCTCCTGGCCACGGAACAGGTCGCACACGGCCTCAATGGCCTGCATCTGGTAGTCGAGGTTGGGCTCGAAGTGAAGTTTCATAGCGCCCCCCTCATAGACTGCGCACGTTCTGGATGCCGTGCTGCTCCAGAATGGCGGCGAGGTTGGTCTTGGCGACATCGTTTTCAAAGGCGCTGTCGCGGAACACGCAGGTCGTGTCACCGGCGGGCGCCAGTTCCTTGTGCCAGTCGATAATGCCTTGGGCCAGCGGCTCCACCTGCTCGCGGGTAATCTGCTCGGCAAGACAGGTCATCAAGACACCGCCACCCACGGAATGCACCTCACGGCCCGCGATGGTGCGCTGCTCGATGGGCACGCACAGGTCGAGGCCTAGCTTGAGCAGCAGTTCGTAAAGCACGTCCGCCTCAGAGCGGCCTTCGAGTAAATGCTCCTGGTGGTCGAACAACGAGGCTTCCAGATCCGCCGGGTTGGGGTTCCAGGCGCGGATGTTGGAATGGTCGAGCTTGAAGACGCGGAAGCCGGTATCGCCGGAAAACAGCGGGTTGTCGGCTTTGACCTTGGCTGCGGCGCGGCGCAGGCGCTCTTTGGTGAGCTCGGCGATCGTGCGCGGCTTACCGAGTTGATCACAAAACAGAGCGGCGCTTTTCTGATCGTTATTATCTGCAGATAGTGGCTCTGGCAACTGGACGACTATGTACCTCCGATGACCCTGATCCTCAGCGTTTGCCTTTAATACTGCGTGAGCGGTGGCCCCCGATCCTGCAAAGAAATCCAAAACAATCGCATCTTTCGGTGCTGCTATCGTCAGCATTCTCTGTATTAAGCGCAGTGGCTTTGGCGTGGAGAAAACCTTTTGGCCGAGCAATGCAGACGTCTCCTTTTGGGCTTCATCGTTATGGCCACAATCCTCAAAGGTGGCGGTTGCAGAAGCTGAGTGCAACACGGTTATTGATTTGAAGCTGGAGCATGATGCCGCATAGCCATGGCTTCCTGCATCACCTCGCCCATGACTTCGATCGGGCACTTGAAATCGAAGCGTTTACGGGGGCGCATATTCAGCTCCAAGGCGATGGCATTCAATTGCTCTTGACTGTGTACCGACAAGTCAGTCCCCTTGGGCAGGTACTGGCGGATCAGGCCGTTGATGTTTTCGTTGCTACCGCGCTGCCAGGGGCTGTGCGGGTCGCAGAAGTA
>JUEG02000261.1_pt1 | contig 27227 bp, 26 predicted proteins | sample 432341 | NCBI WGS metagenome assembly JUEG02 (sample SAMN02953476, study PRJNA257561) | rock porewater metagenome | biome: terrestrial; feature: Opalinus Clay rock; material: porewater; isolation source: Opalinus Clay rock BIC-A1 borehole | place: Switzerland: Mt Terri URL, St-Ursanne ... | reverse complement strand
TGGGAATTCACGGAAGAGGAGTAGATGGAATGCTGTTTCGAGAACCAGAAACGGCTGCGTTAGAAGGCCTTTTATTTGTAGCCAAAAATCCGCTTACTGTGGAATTGCTCGGAGAGATTCTTGAATTGGACGTATTGAAGATTGAAGAACTCCTTCAAGAACTGCAAAACCGATATAGTGTGGATTCCTGCGGATTGAAACTCCTTGAAATTAATGGTGGATATAAATTAGGTACTAAGCCGGAGGTTGCCCGCTATATCGAAATTCTCTATAAACAACCTTCTCAAGCACTCTCCAATGCGGCTCTCGAAGTGCTTTCTATTATTGCATATAAACAGCCTGTGACCCGTGGAGAAGTTGATTTTATCAGAGGAGTTCAATCCGATCGAGCTTTGGCAACGCTTGTGGAAAAGGGATTAGTGAAAGATGTTGGACGTAAGGACGGTCCGGGTCGCCCCATCCTTTATGCTACTACAGAACAATTCCTACTTCATTTTGGCTTGCGTTCCTTAGAGGATATGCCAAATCTTCCTGAAGTGGACTTGGTTAGTGAAGATGAGGTGGCGAGCGCTCTTGAGTAGGGTACTACCTGAGTGATTTGAGTTTGTCACCCGAATAGAGAAGAGCCGTTAATATTGAATATTAACGGCTCTTCTCTATTAATGAATTCTTAATAACACAGTTGCATTATCAGGAAAAGTAATCTGCTGATGACATTTTAAGCAGGAGTTACTAGCCCTGTGTGGAATATGTTTGACTAAAGAATTGTTGAGTTTTAGGAAACTACATTTTCTGAAAATCATTGCCTATAACGCCACCACATTCAACTGTACTGAGGTCGTGCTTGGTGGAGCTCCCTTGTTCTATAAGTTCGAACGTTGCTAGTGTTGCATTCCAAATTACTTTGTATATAACAGACGAGGCTTTAACTAAATCGCCTTCATACACATCTGTTCCGTTTATATCAGAAAAACCAGTCCATTGAAGCAATTGGAATTTCCCGATTGGTTCCCACGACCCACCTGGAACACTGACAGCAAATGGAATTGAACTCTGCGTATCAAAACTTATGGCTTGTGGTTTTAACATTTTCTCCTTAACCTTGTCCCAAACCTTAAATTTTAGTTGTCTCAATTTGGTTCCTCCTTTGTTAGTCTCAGAAATATCTCTGTAAATTAATACGCAGTGGAGAAGACATTTAAGGGGGTACAAAGACTTTTATTTTAAAAAAAACTGAAATGATTACGAATTGCCAGTATAGGAAGGGTGGAGTATGTGAAGAAAAGATTTACGGTAGTCTGCTTATCGATGATTATCATGCTGCTGGGGCTGAGTACGCTCGCAACTTCCGCTGAAAAAAGTGATAATACATTAACAGTGCTTTTCACTAGTGACCTACATGATCGATTTATGCCTTTTAAAATTGCTCAAAATGGAACGGTTTATGATGTCGGAGGGTATGCACGGCTGCAAAGCGCTATTCGTGCAGAAAAGAAACTTAATCCGGAGTTACTATTGGTTGATGCCGGAGATTTTTCTATGGGCACTCTTTTTCAGTCGATCTATGCTAGTGACGCACCTGAACTTAGAATAATGGGTCAGATGGGGTACGATGTCCTTACTTTAGGAAACCATGAGTTTGATTTTAGGGCTAAAGGTTTAACAGAGAGTTTGAATACCGCAAAAAGGAGTGGGGACAAATTACCGCAAATTGTGGCTTCGAACCTTTTGTTCTCAACTGATAAGGACGGAAATTCAACTCAATCCTTAACTAATTTGAAACAAGCTTTTCAAGATTATGGTGTAAAAGACTATGCAATCTTTGAACGAAACGGAGTGAAAATAGGGGTTTTTGGGTTAATGGGTAAGGATGCCGCTTCCAATGCACCGATGTCGGAGGTCAAATTTGCTGACGCTGTCGAGAATGCAAAACGTATAGTTGGGATATTGAAACAAGAAGAAAAGGTCGATCTCGTAATCTGTCTTTCACATTTAGGTACCTGGACGGATAAGTCAAAATCTGAAGATGAAATACTTGCCGAAAAAGTTCCGGAAATTAATGTTGTTATTAGCGGTCATACGCATACAAAGCTAAATCAACCAATTATGGTCGGCAAGACGATCATTGGCTCATCTGGCGAGTATGGTGAAAGTCTAGGAGTTCTGCACCTTTCACAGGATTCAAACAAAGTGTGGACATTAGATAACTATACCCTTAAGCCTATCGATAATAGTTTGAACTCCGATTCGGATATCGCTTTGACTATTGATAAGTTCAAGAACATCGTGCAAGGAAAGTACCTTGATAATTTTGGTTTGAAGTTTGATCAAGTTTTGGCGAATGCATCGTTTAACTTTGTGTCAACTCCAGAAATAGGAAAAAAACACGCTGAGGATACGTTGGGTAACCTTATTAGTGATGCATACATCTATGCTGTGAAAAAAGCCGAAGGTCCAAATTACACTCCCGTTGCAGTGGCCATTGTACCTACTGGGACAATACGAGGCTCATTTGTCAAAGGAGATATCACGGTTGCAGATACTTTCTCCGTAAGTTCTTTGGGCATAGGCCCGGATAATATTTCGGGCTATCCTTTGATTTCCGTCTATCTTTCGGGAAAAGAACTAAAAACGGCCTGTGAGGTGGATGCTTCCATAGCACCAATCATGGATACAGCACAGCTCTATATGTCTGGTATGAATTTTACATTTAACCCAAATAGATTAATGTTCAACAAGGTTACAAATGCAGTTTTGCAAACCTCAGATGGTAGCGTTGAACAAATCGAGGATACAAAACTTTATCGAGTTGTGGTCGGTTTATACTCTGCACAGATGCTATCGGTTGTGGGAGATAAATCCTTTGGACTTTTATCAATTGAGCCAAAAACAAAAGATGGCACGCCTATTACCGACTTCGAAGCACAGATTGTGACGGATCAATCGAGGGGACGAAATAATGAAGTTAAAGAATGGTTAGCCATTGCCGAATATCTCCAATCATTTGATAAAGTGAACGGAGTTGCACAGATTCCGCAATATTATAAGGAGACACATGATAGGAAGATTATTAATAATGCCCACAACGTCCTTGCCTTACTTAGTAATCCTAACAGGATTGCACTGGCTGTTTATTTTATAGTTGTTCTCGCTATTGTTGGTATGGCTTTTATTATTAGGATGATTCTAACTCGTAAGAGCCGCAAGAAAAGACTAATTGCATGAAAACTCTCAAGATAGGGCATCCTACCTTTTTAGGCGACGATTTGAGTGCGGAGGGGTGCAGGTGCGAGTTTTAGCGTTCTTGCTCGCGATGGTTTTGCTGGTGCTGATTAGCTTAGCGATTAAAGCAGAAGTGGATTTTCGCTACAAACGCATCAAAGAGGAAGACCATATTGAGCTGGATTTCCGTGCCTTTCACGGATTATGGCATATTCAATACCAAGTGCCAACCCTTCAGTTAGAGTGGGAAAAAGGACCACAAGTTGAAATCGAACAGGTTGCAAAAGCTAAAGGCGGGACACGCCAGGCAACGACGAAAGCTCGTATTCGCTATTTGCGCAGAGGGTGGTTGTTCCGATTTTGGCCGAATATTCCACGTTTGTTGCGGTACATAACTCGGCTTAAGCAGCAAATCTATGGAGGGATCCACTGTAAGAGAATTAATTGGCGGGTAGAAGTTGGATATCCAGATCCACTTGATACGGCGCTTATGACAGGAACTTTTTGGAGTATGTTTGGTTTTGCGCTTTCCCATCTTTATCAGCAGGTGACGGTCGAGGACAAACGCCCGGCGGTGGTAGTCATACCACAATTTAAGAAAGAAGGGTTTTTATGTGATATTCAATGCATATTCCACTTGAGAATAGGCCATATTATTTTTGTAGGATTTAATGTATTAAGAACATTAAAGCGGGTATAAGGGGGTAAACATACACATGGGTAATCATCCTATTGAATCATTAATGAAAACAGCCATGGAGAGTATCCAACAGATTGTTGATGTTAATACGATTGTTGGAGATCCGGTAGAGACTCATGATGGATCTGTGATAATTCCAATCTCTAGGGTTTCTTGTGGTTTCGCAGCAGGTGGTAGTGAGTTTGCACCGGCGGAAGACAATAAAGAAACCATGAATATGGGCGGTCAGGCACCCGCACTTCCTTTTGGAGGCGGCGCAGGTGCTGGGGTATCCGTGCAACCAGTCGCTTTTTTGGTGGTGGGTAATGGGAATATTCGACTTCTGCCTATTGACAGTAATGTGGTGGTTGACCGATTGATCGATACTGTTCCAGATCTGTTAGAAAGGGTTACGGGGATGTTTCATAAGAAGAAGAACCCTTCAGACGATATTATTATTGCTCGTGACTAAACGGATTGGATCATGATTATAGAAATAAGATATTAACAATGGGTTAAAAGAACGAGAAATTTCGTTCTTTTTTATTTGTCCAAATCATACTTTTAGGCAGGGGGGTGGGAAATGGTTAATCTCATCTGGCTTTTGATGTTGGCAACTGGAATTATTGTCTCAGCGCTAAATGGACACATCGAAAGTGTAACTGCTTCGGCGATGAAAGCTGCAGAACTGGGGGTGGAGGTAGCCATCGAACTAATCGGAGTTATGAGCTTATGGTTAGGGCTCATGCGTTTGGCAGAGGAAGCTGGTTTAGTTAAGGGGATTGCACGTATATTTGGTCCAGCCGTTCGTCGCTTGTTTCCATCCCTTAAGCCGGATAGTCCTGCTCTGGGAGCGATTATCATGAATATTAGTGCCAATATACTGGGATTGGGTAATGCTGCTACCCCTTTTGGACTGAAGGCCATGCAAGAACTCCAAAAGGAAAATCCAACACCCGACGTTGCCAGTCCGGCAATGATTACCTTTCTAGCTTTAAATACGTCTTGTATAACGATAATTCCAGCTACAATTATCGGAGTACGTCTTAAAGCAAATTCTATCAACCCAACAGAGATTATTGGCACAACAATTGTAGCAACTGGCTGTGCTATGACCGTCGCTATTATCGCAGATTACCTTATTCGCCGCAGGAGGAGAGCATGAATGTTATTGCCGAAATTTCACGTTGGGCGATTCCACTACTCCTGTTACTTATCCCTATCGTGGCTTATCTCCGAAAAGTTCCTGTCTATGAATCGTTCGTAGCTGGAGCAGAGGATGGGTTTAAAACAGGTGTTCGGATTCTTCCTTTTCTAATTGGAATGCTTGTGTCCATAAGAGTTTTCGTGGATTCTGGTGCGCTCGAGATCGTGTCGCATTGGTTACAGCCACTGTTCGCATTTTTAGGCTTAGATCCGAATTTCGCTTCGATTATCCCTTTGGCTATTATGCGTCCCCTGAGTGGTTCCGGGGCTTTAGGGGTAGCAACACAGTTAATCAATCAACATGGTCCGGATTCCTACATCGGTCGTTTAGCGTCAACCCTCCAGGGTAGTACGGATACTACGTTTTTTGTTCTAACTGTCTATTTTGGATCAGTAGGAATCAAAAAGTATCGTTACGCTTTGAAATTGGGACTACTAGCAGATATCGTGGGCTTGATTGTCTCAGTTTGGATTGTCACCAAAGTGTTTTATTAAGTCATACTTTGTACATACTAACGATGAACCGAAAGGGGGCATTGTTAGTATGTTATATATTGTTTTACCAGCCTATAATGAGGCCATAGCGCTTCCTGCTTTGTTAGAAGATATCGAACAAAACTGCGCGCCGCTTCCACATCAGATCGTTGTTATCAATGATGGAAGTACAGACAGTACTTTGGAGGTTGTCCAAAGTTACGCCCAAACACATCAAAACGTTCACGGGGTTAATCACGAGAAAAATCAAGGACTTGGGGCGGCCTTGAACAGTGGTTTTCAATATGTCATGGACTATAATGAGCAACAAGGCAACCGACATCAAAACTTTAGACATTTGAACCAAGAAGACCCGGATATGGTCGTTACAATGGATGCGGATAATACCCAGCCTGCAAATCATATACCCTTGCTTTATGAGAAAATTTGTGCGGGATCTGACCTTGTCATTGCCTCACGCTATGCCAAAGGTGGGGTACAACATGGACTTTCTTTAGGGCGTAGGAGCCTATCCTGGGGAGCCGGAAAATTCATGCATTATTTTGCTCCTATACCTGGCGTGAAAGATTACTCCTGTGGCTTCCGTGCTTATCGGCTTTCAATATTAGCCGAAGGAGCTCGTCGCTATGGTCCTGAAATTATTAAAAGTCGCAATTTTTCCGGAATGGTTGAATTGCTGCTAAAAGTTGCACCGTTTGCAAGACGTGTGACTGAAATCCCTTTAGAACTTCATTATGAGCGTAAAACAGGGGTCAGTAAAATGCGGATAAGTGCAACGATCTGGGGATATATTCTGCTTGTTTATCATATTAAACGCAAAAGGTGGAACAGGGTAAAATGGGCGGAAGAGTAAGAGGACTTCTCCTGGTTGTCATACTAGTGCTTGCTTTGGTAGCCCGTTTAAAGGGAATAACGAACCCCTTATTGGATGATCAAGGCTGGCGCCAAGCAGATACTGCGAGTATGTCTTTCCATATGCTTGGGCATTTAACTGATATTCCATATGTCTTCTTGCCTCAGCTCAATTATGATGGGGTTACCCCTCAAAACGTTGAATTGGAGTTTCCCTTTTTACCGTACCTATTGGCCTGGACTTGGACACTATTCGGTTGGGCTGATATTTGGGGACGCTTGTGGTCAGTAGCCCTATCCTTGGTGACAGTGGGTGGGGTCTATTATTTAGGACGGGAAATGTTTACAGAGCGAGTGGGGTTTTTGGCAGCAGCTATTTATGCTTTTATCCCCTTATCAATTTACTATGGGCGAGTTGTAATGCCAGAACCGATGGCCCAGGCGTGGAGTATATGGGCTTTGGCAATGATTTGGAAATGGAGAAATTCGCCAGAGGTCAGTGGGGTTTGGAAAATAGGGCTATTAATGGCTGGAGCAATATTAGCAAAGCTTCCTCAGCTGATGTTGTTTCCGGTTGCGCTCTTGCTTGGTTTCTATCCTTGGAACAAAAAGCGTGTAGGTCAGCTTATACGCTTTAGTTTGATTGTACTTATACCCTCTTTGGTATATTATTTATGGGTACATTTTAACGTCTCGCCGTCTAGTCAATTTGTATCAGGAATAATGGTCGGCAATATGACTGACTCAAGTAACCTGAACTGGAGTCTATTGGAAAGAAACATTAAACAAGGATTTACTGGTAGTATTCTCCTTCTTTCAGCAGTCGGTTTAATTCGGCTGATCTTATCTCAAGCCTCTGCGCGAATAGCCCTTTTAACATGGGGAGGAATTGGCGTTCTTTATGTGGTAGTAGTTTGTGTACGTATTCCCTTAGATTATTATTTAGTTCCTCTCTTACCCATTGCCGCTTTGCTGAGTGCTTATGCTCTTGATTGGATTGATTATATTCCAGGAACTGTGTTTGTAATGTTGATATTGATATTGATTAACAGAGATTCATATGCCTACTTATCGCCAAAGTATCAGTGGAATGAAGATTATCTCATTCAAGCTAAGTGGATTAAGGACAATACTCCAGCCTCAAGTATTCTTGTTTTAAGTGACCCACCGCCGATGACATTCTATTATGCAAATCGTGTGGGTTTTCGTTTAATTACCATAGACGATGAAGCCGTTCCATCTGTAGTGCTGTCCAAGTTCCCCGCTGATTTTTTGGTGCACCTTCCTCAGAGTGAGCATAAAGAATTATTTTGGCAAAAAGTCCAAGCTAGTTACCCAGAAGTTGGACCGGGCGTTTTTGATCTTACTCCCTAAGTCTCACCTAAACGAGGCGACGGAATTATAGATGTTAATTATGTAAGTATATTGTCCGAGGATAATAGTTGTGTTTTATGTAGATATAGGAGCGTGGAACATTTGGAGAGAATTGAAGAGAATGGGGTCGGAGAACGTTTGCAAAAAGTGCTCGCACAAGCTGGAGTGGCTTCTCGCCGACATGCAGAGCAGTTAATTCTAGAGGGTCGGGTGACGGTCAATGGGAATAAAGTTGTAGCTTTAGGAACTAAAGTTAGTGATCAAGACCATATCCAAGTGGATGGGCGTTCTATAGAACGCTCAGAGGAACTACACTATTATCTTCTTAATAAACCAGTTAGTGTGATTACCAGTGTTAGCGATCCCCAAGGACGTCCTACTGTAGTTGATTTAATGAAAGATGTCAGGGTGCGTGTTTATCCAGTCGGGCGACTGGATTATGAAACATCAGGGCTATTGCTACTTACCAATGATGGTGAATTAGCACATCGTTTGATGCATCCAACCTATGGGGTAGAGAAAACATATCGTGTCTGGGTACAAGGACCAGTGGGTATTAATGCCCTTGAAACCTTACGACAGGGGGTGCTTCTCGAGGATGGAAACACCGCTCCTGCTAAAGTTGAGCGCGTGAACGGTGTTTCCAATGCAACATTTGTTAAAACGAAAGCTAATCCTCTAGAAGTATTAGAAGTGACAATCCATGAAGGCCGAAATCGCCAAGTTCGGCGAATGTTTGCAGCAATTGGATATCCCGCAGTTAAACTTGAACGAATCAGATTCGGATCAATATCTCTGGGAAATAACCTACGTATCGGTGCATACCGAGAACTGACAAAAGACGAAGTCAAGCAATTGCGCCTCGACGTAGGACTACGAAGTTAACCAAGAGGGTAAATTGGATGCTCTATTTCCGTATTCCACTTCTCGATGTCTCTTCCGCCATATCCTCGTAAGGTGTTAGCAACCCCATTGATTTTCTCGTGGGTTGTTTGGATCAAAACCAACCAGTGCCCTGTGCGTACTTCATGTTCGTAATGACGGGCACGAATTTCAGATAGACCATAGATAAGGAGCACTTCAACAAGTCCGCGACCTTGTGGTTGGTGCAGGAGTTGATGAGCTAGAGGTCCGGCGACAACTACCTCTCCAAGATTTGGAACATTAAAAGGAGCAGCTTGAACCAACCTAGAATTAAATATGTCCAAATTAATTTCACTAGGGTAATAAGCTAGTTCATGGGCAATTTCTTCATGGAATTGCCCTTGATTGATAAATTCACTGCGTACGATAACTGATATTCTACTATTCGCCAAGGATTCTGCTTGAATCTCTTCTATTGCCTCTTTCGTTTGTTGAGGTCCTTTAAAGATAGCAATGACTGTTTTTCTCATTTAGTTGCCCTCCTTTTAGAGTGTACAGTATTATAAACTAGTTGAATTTGACTTAGTATGTCCACAAATTACAACACTAAAGCAAGACTTGCAGGAGAAAATCAAACCTATGGAGAATAATTTTATGACGAAATAAAAAATAACAAAAAAAGCAAGAGAGTTTGCGCCCCAAGGGGGCATGGGAGTTTATATAGAGAATGAAAGAGAACGGAGAGCGATGATGAAGATTCGAATCGGGAATGAGCTCCTTACAGAACATGTTCGTGTGCGGATTCGTTTAGATTATCGCGGTGAATCACGGAGTGGACGCTTCTTCTTTGGAGGGAAAAGTAAAGAGCAAATGGCAGAAACGATGCGCGAACAACAAGTAGCATTACTCCGTAATGTTCCACTTCAAGGAATTTTTATTGAGGATGTCGATTTAAGTCTAGAGGTCTATACTGTGAATGAAGGGGATGGAAGGCGAACCCACGAGATTGCCTATGCACCCATAATCTTAACTCTTCGAATTGAAAACATAGACGATTTGCTCCCACTTCTGATAAAACCTGAATTTCGCAAGATTGAGTTCCTGAGCCCGGAAATGGTTTCACTACATAGATTAGATATGGAGCGATTACTTTTTCGTTTAAGTCAATCGTTTCAGCAAGAGATAAAAATATTAGAAAATAAATATTCTCGCTAATTATCATCTATCCGCTTATCTTCAGCTTCAATCGAGAGGATTTATTCGAAGAATTCATAAAGGTGTTGTGCCTGTTCATCCAGTTCATCCAGTGATTTGTTTGTGCCTTGTCACCACCCCCATCATACCCGACATAATATGTTCGGCATCAGAATCACTTGTTTGACTAGGTGAAAAGGGGATGAATCTATGGGATTAGTATTGGAATTATTTGAAAGGCTCAGTATTATTGCCACCATAGCGTTACTGATGACGAAGAGTCAAGTCTTTCGTCGATATTTGAATTCCCAAATAAATCAACGCGAGACGTTGACCTTGATTCTAATTTTTGGCGTATTTTCTATGGCCGGAACCTACTCAGGGGTCTCAATTCATGGTGCTAATGCCGCTAATACGAGCGCTATTGGAACAGTAAGTGCAGGCTTGCTCGGCGGACCACTGGTAGGGTTCGGAGTTGGCATTATTACTGGATTACACTTTTATTTCTTTTATGGAGGATTTACTGGTTTGGCTTGCGCAATATCGCCAGTAATACAGGGCTTATTGGGAGGTCTCGTTTATTGGCTGGCGCGGGATAAAGTCTCCGATTGGAAGGTTGGGATCGGGCTAGGGGTAATCGCCCAAACTTTGGAAATGGTACTTATACTCTTGCTTGCTCGTCCTTTCGTTGAAGCATGGGACCTTATTAAGGTCATTGCTACGCCAATGGTTGTATTCAATGGTCTTGGAGTGGGTCTTTTTCTATACATTGTAAAAACAGTTTATTCTGAAGAGGAGCAGATCGCGGCTATTCAAGCCCAAAAGGTTTTACAAATTGCCGATTTAACGTTGCCATATTTTCGAAAGGGGCTAAATCTAGAAAGTGCTCAGAAAGCAGCAGAAATTATCCAAAGAATGTCCAATGTGGCAGCAGTTGCATTAACTAACACGAAACATATTATCGCATTTGTTGGTTTAGGTTCGGAACATCATTATAGTGGACAACCAATTATGACAGAGGCAACCCATAAAGTACTACAAACTGGAAAACCTTTTCAAGCGATATCTGAAATCGAGATAGATTGCCTGTATCCAAATTGTCTTCTACGGTCAGCAATTGTCGTACCTTTACGTCCAGGAGGCAAGACAATTGGTGTTTTAATACTTTATCGTGCTCAGCGTGGCAAATCGGTTATGGACGTAACGTTAGCGGAAGGTCTTGGGAAGCTTTTTTCAACTCAACTCGAACTCGCTGATCTTGAAGATCAAAAAGAGTTGAATGTTGCCGCCGAAATCCGTGCACTTCAAGCTCAGATTCAACCACATTTTTTATTCAATACCATTAATACCATCGTGAGCTTGATTAGGAGTCAACCTGAAAAAGCACGCGAAGTTCTTATTTTTCTGGGTGAATTCTTACGTCACAATATGCGTCAGGGAGTAGCATTTCATTCAGTGCGAGAGGAATGTGAACACGTACAAGCATACCTGGCAATCGAAGAGGCCCGATTTGGAGACAAGTTGAAAATTGATATGGACATTGAATCAGGAACAGGAAGTGTTTTACTTCCCCCACTCGTATTGCAGCCGCTGGTAGAAAATGCAGTAAAACACGGACTGTTACCTAAGGAAAACGGAGGCACAGTCTCAATTCGTGTTCATAGTGAGGGAGATGGCTTAGAGATAACCGTACGGGATGACGGAATTGGCATATCCGGTTTTAAATTGCACGATATTCTAGAAGAGTATCATGATGAATGTACTGAGATAGGTTTAGGTCTTAAGAACGTTCATCGGCGTTTATTAAGACTCTATGGACAGGGACTTCTAATTGAAAGCACTCTTGGTGAAGGAACTATTATTTCGTTTCGAGTACCCACTTCAGGAAGTGCCATTAGAGGGGTGACTTTATGATCAAAATTGTGTTAGTGGATGACGAACAACCGGCGCGTGAAGAACTTCGATTTTTATTAGAGCAGAATTCTAAACTAAAAATCATTGGTGAGTTTTCAAGTGGGGCTCAGGCAATTGAGAATATTCCCGGCTTACAACCAACAGTCATTTTTATGGATGTCCATCTGCAGGACATGGATGGACTGGATGTTGTTCGTGCTCTTCAACAGTTGGACGTTCATGCATCCGTCGTTTTCGCCACGGCATTCGATGTTCATGCCATACGTGCCTTTGAACTCAATGCCGTAGATTATATTCTTAAACCCTTTTCTTCAGATCGTTTAAAGGTTACGATTGAGCGGATCCAACAACGTATTCAGCCAAATGAACTTGAGTTATCGCAGAAAATCACGAAACTCATTCAGGATATAGGGGTTAAACAACGACCACGCAAACTTGCAGCGACCAGTAAAGGACGCGTCGTCCTGATTGACCCACAGGATTTACTTTATGTGGTCGCTGAGGGGCGCTACGCCAGTTTGGTCACAGCACAAAAAATGTGGCCCACGACGTTTAGTCTCTATGAAATCCACGAGAGACTGGATCCAGCTCAGTTCTTGCAAACTCATCGATCCTACATCGTAAACCTTGACCGTATCAAAGAAGTGATTCCTTGGTTTAACGCAACCTATAAGATTATAATGGATGAAGAGAATTCGCCTGAAATTCCGGTGAGCCGAACTTATATTAAGGGACTTAAAGAACGGTTTGATGTTTGAGTGTTCTCCATGGAGAACACTTTTTCTTTTGCCTAAATATTCAATCAATACGCTAGGATATCATTTCATGTCAGATAATTAGTGTTTCATGTAAAGAGTCTAGAGAATTGGGACACAGTGTAATATGCTCATGTTAATTTACTGAAAGGAGGGAATAAAGTTCTGTTCTGCATTAAAAATTAGGAAGAATTGAATCGAACAACGAAGTCTAATCATAATTTGAAAGGAAGTTGGAATATGCAGTTTTTCCAGAATTATAACCCAACAGGCAGTGCAGTTTTATCAACCATTGTTGCCGCTATCCCCATTGTATTATTATTATATTTATTAGCGTTCCACCCCAGAACGGACAAACATGGTAACAAACACAGAGGTATTGAGCCTCCTCCAGCTGCACTTATTTCTGGTTTTGTAGCTATTCTAATTGCAGTATTTATTCTAAAAATGCCTGTAGCTGCAGCTTCGATGGCATTTGTCAACGGAGTAGGCTTCGGTCTTTTCCCTATTGGTTGGATCGTCGTCGCTGCGATGTTCTTGTATACTATTACTCTTGTTAGTGGGAAATTTGAAACTGTTAAGGACAGCGTCAGTAATCTATCTGCTGACAGACGGATTCAAGCTATTCTTATTGCTTTCTCCTTTGGTGCATTTATAGAAGGCGCCGCTGGTTTCGGTACACCGGTAGCAATTGCTGGTGCGTTGATGGTGGGCTTAGGATTTAAACCCTTTACCGCCGCAGTGCTTTGCTTGATAGCTAATACTGCTCCAGTCGCTTATGGTGCCATTGGTACTCCAGTTATCACATTGGCCAAAGTTACCGGTCTTCCTGAATTTGCTCTGAGTGCTATGGCTGGACGCCAACTGCCATTCTTTTCTTTAATCATTCCTATCTGGGTCATCGCTACCATGATTTACATGGATAAGAAAAGCATGAAGACTGTTGTAAAAGACACTATGGAAGTTATGCCAGCTCTGCTAGTTGCGGGTATTAGTTTCGCTCTCACTCAATTCTATGTCTCTAACTTTGTCGGTCCAATGTTGGTCGATATTCTTGGTGGTATCGTCTCAATGATTGCGACAATTCTCTTCCTTAAAGTCTGGCAGCCCAAGTCAGTCTATCGTTTAGCTGGAGAACCGCCTCTAAAGGCCGGAGTTAAGCATTCTGTAAAGGATGTTATAGTGGCTTGGATACCTTGGGGATTCCTAACCACCTTTGTATTCCTTTGGGGTTATCCGCCGGTTAAACTCTTGATAAACAAGTTTTTTACGTTCCCTCTTAACGTTCCTTACCTTCATAACGTTGTTATAAAGACTGCGCCTGTCGTAACAAAAGATAGCCCTGAGGCTGCAGTATACACATTGAACCTGATTTCAGCTGCTGGAACTGGTATTTTAATTGCAGCAATACTGACCGGGTTATTCCTAAGAATTACGGCAGATCAGTGGATGGAATCAATTGTTCGTACCGCAAAGAGAATGAAAACCCCACTGCTTACGATCGGACTGGTTATGGGCTTGGGATACACTACTAAATTTGCAGGATTAGATGCTATCCTTGGTCTGGCATTCACCAAAACGGGCTTTATGTATCCGTTCTTCGCGGCTATGTTAGGTTGGCTGGGTGTATTCTTGACAGGGAGTGACACTTCTTCAAACGTGTTGTTTGGTAACATGCAGAAGATTACAGCGGAACAGCTTGGACTCGATCCTATCTTGATTGCGGCTTCGAACAGTACGGGTGGCGTCATGGGTAAAATGATTGATGCGCAAAGTATCGTTGTTGCTACCGCTGCTTGTTATGAAAATAGACAAGAAGGTAGCCTGGCTGTTGGTCCGATCTTCCGTACAGTATTCATGCATAGTATCGTTTTAGCTGCACTAGTCGGTGTAGTCGTCATGCTACAAGCGTATGTGTTCCAATGGATGATACCTCCTGCTACTTGGGGTGGCCAAATCACAGCGCTTGTTGCCTATAAACTAAGTGGCACTCAACTTCTCACTATTTTAGCAGGGCTACTTGCTGGGTCTTTTGTTCTAGGTCTTGCCTTAGATACAACGGGTAAGAAGAAAAAACAATAACAAACAATTCGGTTCCGCCTTTCTAACCCATAACAAAAGGCTCCTCAATTTCACAAGTTTAAATCGAGGAGCCTTTTTAACGAATATGTTCTTCACCAATCAATGGAGGAAAGTTTGGGCGATGAATTCATAGTTAAAGCAGCAGCCGCATTAGCGAGGAAAATTGCTATACTTGTTAGACCCGCTGCGCCACCTTTGACACGTGCGAATTTGAACCATCGTGACAGTGAAAATTGCGCAGAACCTACACTCACCATCTCAGGGTAGAGATGCTCCAGTGCCTGGCATGCTGTACCCATCGTCCTAAGTAGGACGAATGGACTGAGGGACTGCGATAATGATAGTAGGTGAAATATAGAGGTCGAAAGGGGGTGGTGATCGAAAATACGATGATGAAAACCCATGTATTAAGCTTTTAATTCAGGGAGTTTTGAGAACTGTGTTAACTCCGACGAGCATCGGGGTTACCAACAACACCAAAGGAAAAGGGAGTACTCTGAATCATCATTTCAGCTATGTCGGCAGCCATAGCTGGAAAGCCCAGTCCAATATCTAAGGAACAGCAGTGCAGCAGGGGTACCAAAGCCTGCTGCACTTTCATTTAAGGAACCAAATAGTCAAGCAACGAGGATAACTTGAATTCTTCCGATCGCGGTGAAGTGAAGTCTCTGCGAATGGCCTGGATTCAGTCATTTTCATATAATAACACAGCCAGACGATAGCTAGTATTGAATTGAATATTCCAATCAAGGGCTGGATTGCTTATTAGTAATTCAGCCCTTAATCTATCATGAGTCGGAAGCATTTTTCTGCTTTTTGACAACGACATATTAAATATCACATTGAGGTAAATGTTATTTTGTGATTAATTGTCTAAGGAATAATGACGTTGCATCGAGGCAGTAGGAAACGGAAGTATTTAACTCTTCCCACATACTATTTTAGAGTTGGTAATTTTTCATATTGAAATTTCTCTTAAATTAGATTAATATATAATTATAATGCGGTCTGACCATCAGACGAAGTTTTGAGGAGGTTAAAGGATGTTAGCTCGTGAAGTATTGCAAGAACTTGTTCAAGTGCTCGGTGCTGAAAATGTCCACACAGAGCGAGAGGACTTACTAACTTATGCTTATGACGCTACTGCGGCCATGAAGCATTCCGTGCCAGATGTTGTAGTTTCACCCATTTCCACCGAACAGGTGGCAGAGGTCGTTAAAATCGCTTCTCAACATCAAGTTCCGATTTATCCACGTGGAGCCGGAACGAACCTTAGTGGAGGAACCATTCCTATTGAAGGCGGTATTGTTCTCTCCATGCTCAATTTAAATAAAATCTTGGAAGTAGACCAGGATAATTTAACCGCCACAGTTCAACCTGGGGTGATTATTCAGGCGCTTAATGATGAAGTGGTTAAACACGGTTTACTGTATCCTCCGGATCCAGGTACGATCGCTACTGCAACCATGGGCGGTTCAGTTTCAGAGTGTTCAGGTGGTTTGCGTGGCCTGAAATACGGTGTCACCAAGCATTATATTATGGGCTTGCAAATCGTTCTTGCGAATGGAGAAGTCATTCGCTGGGGTGGAAAAACTGTCAAGAACGTCACCGGGTATGATCTAGTAGCCCTCTATACTGGGGCTGAAGGAACTCTGGGAATTATTACCGAAATTATCGTGAAACTAATACCAGCTCCTGAGGCACGTAAGAGTATTCTGGCTGTTTTCGATAACGTAGATAAAGCAGGTAATGCCATTGCGGCCATTATCCGTAATAAAGTCATTCCAGCAACCCTTGAGATCATGGATAATGTGACCATTCAAACTGTTGAAAATTTTGTGCATGCAGGACTTCCTATGGATGCCGAAGCAGTTCTCTTGTGTGAAGTAGATGGCTACAAAGAAGTAGTTGAGCGAGAAGCTGTTTTGGTTGAACGGATTTTGAAAGAAGAAGGTGCCGTAGAGGTAAAGATTGCTAAAGACGATAAAGAGCGCGACCTTTTGTGGTTAGCTCGCCGTAGCGCATTGCCTGCTCTCGCTCAAAAACGTCCTACGACCGTCCTTGAAGATGCGACTGTTCCTAGGAGTAAAATTCCGGATATGCTCAAAGCAATCCGAAGAATTGCCACAAAACACAATCTTCAGATTGCAACATTCGGACATGCTGGAGACGGTAACCTACACCCCACCATTTTGACAGATGAACAGGATCTGGAAGAAATGAAACGGGTTCACCTAGCCGTAGAAGAGATTTTCGAGACGGCTATCGCACTTGGAGGAACTCTTTCTGGAGAACATGGGATTGGAATTGCCAAAATGAAATTTCTTGACTGGGAATTTGGGGAAGCTGGGGTAGCTGCTTTACGTAGCATTAAAGAATCCCTAGATCCTAACTATATAATGAACCCAGGCAAAATTGTAAGGAGGGACTAATCGTGTCCGTATATGATTCGTTGGATTCGATTACCGAAGAACTCCGTAAATGTATGAAATGTGGAAACTGTCAGGCAGTTTGCCCGATCTATAAGGAAACACGCCAAGAAGTTGGAGCGGCTCGTGGGAAAATTAGTTTATTAGAATTTTTCCGCTCTGGCGAAATTGAGATGACGAAGGGACTAGCAGACCGTTTTTCCCTGTGTACGACGTGTATGGCCTGTAATACTAATTGCCCCTGTGGGGTTCGGTTTGATAAGATTATTCTTGCTGCAAGGGCAGAATCCGTTCGTAAAAAGGGACTACATCCGATCAAGAAAATTGCCTTTACTGCGTTAAAGATGCAACGTGTGTTTGATTTCGGAATGAAGACAGGAAGCATCTTTCAGGCGGTTGCCTTAAAGAATATACCGGATAGACACAGCAAATTAGCGCGAATGCGCGTTGATATTGGGATCGGTAAGGACAAAGTGTTCCCAATGTTGCCCAAAAAGACCTTGCGTTCCGAGTTCCCGGAAGTGATTACGGTTAAGAACCCTAAGATGAGGGTAGGATTCTTCACGGGCTGCATGATCAACTATTTTTATACGGACATCGGCAGAGCGGTAATTGAGGTGCTTACGGAAAACGACATTGAAGTTGTCATTCCAAGGTTCCAAGCCTGTTGTGGTATCCCGGCTTCAGTCAACGGAGATGTTGGTTCGGCTCGTACCTTGGCCAAACGCAATTTGCGGGCATTTGAAAGGATGGGGGCAGATGCGGTAGTGGTTGCCTGTTCTTCAGGTGGTACTGCTTGGAAGCATGTCTTTAGTGAGCTGCTAGAGAATGATCCGGAACTTAAACCATTGGCAGATAAGTGGGCTGCAAAAGCATATGATATCTCTGAATTCTTGGTTAATAAAGTTCCCTTTAAGAAAGAAGGGTTAGGACGAGTATCGCGTAAAGTGACCTATCATGATCCGTGCCACTTGAACCGTGGAGCGGGAATTAATAAAGAACCGCGAGAAATTCTTAACAGTATTCCTGGTGTGGAACTGATTGAAATGAAAGAAGCTGCCCGCTGTTGTGGTATGGCGGGGGCATTTAGCCTGGTACATCCAGATCTATCCGTACAGATTTCCGATCGTAAAACTGCGGACATTGCCCAGACTCACACCGATACGGTGGCAACAGGCTGTCCAGCTTGTCGCATGCAATTGCAAAGTGGGATTGAAAATGCTAACATCGACGAAGAAGTGTTGCATACAATTCAAATTTTGGCGGAGTCTTATAGAACAGGTAAAAAAGAAGGTAAGAACGCATAACAATAGATAGCTCTTCTTTGGACAAACCCTTAACATGGAAACGCTTTTTAAGTGTTTCCATGTTTCATTATTTCTGAGGTCATGGTACACTTAAGAAGTAAATCAGATTATTTCGTCAACTGCCATAGAAGTTAACGATATACAGATCTGCAGCCTCAGTCGAACAAAGGAGTGGCATACAGTGATTTTGAAACCCATAAAGACTAAGAAGATTTATGAGCAGATTGTTGAGCAAATAGGGATATTAGTGGCTGAAGGACAGCTAAACCCTGGCGACCGGTTACCTTCAGAACGTGAATTAGCTGAACGATTTCAAGTTAGTCGTGCATCCATACGAGAAGCCATTAGTGCACTTGAAATGATGGGCCTTATCGAGGTACGCTCGGGTGAAGGAACGTACATCAGACAGGTGAACATTGAATCAGTGGTTGCTCCTCTCGCTTGGATGCTATTTATTGAAAAAGATACGGATTTGGAACTTTATGAAGTCCGTAAAATTCTGGAGGTACAGGCAGCAGGGATGGCGGCGGAAAGAGCACAAGAAGATGAGATTCGAGATATGCACGAAGCCTTGGAGGTCATGCGTTTAGATCTTGAAAAAGATCGTTTAGGAGAAGATGCAGATCATCACTTTCACTTTGCCATCGCTAGAGCTACTCACAACAAGATTTTGATTCGGCTGATGAATACTATCTCTGATACAATGCAAAAGACGTTAAGATCCAGTCGTAGCAAACTATACGAAGACAGGAATACACCAGAGCGATTATATCGAGAGCATTGTTCCCTTTTTGAGGCGATCAAAAGTCAAAACGTGTTACAGGCTCAGCAACTCATGCGGAATCACTTGGTCGGCGTAGAGAACCAACTAGCAAAGTACTTGCAAATGAACGATAAATAAAAGAGGCGGAAACACAATTAGTTTGAGTGTTTCCAGCCTCTTCTATATTTAAGTAAAGAGTTTTAGGATAAAATAGATAATAAGTAAAAAACGATCGTGAGGATGAGACATGACTTGTCAAATGTTATACCACAACGGGAATTGTCTAAATACGAAAAAACCGTTTGTTCGTGCTTGTAAATTGTGTGTTGAAATTTGTCCTCATCAAGCAATCTCAGAATTTAGACAGTTGAATGCCAAACAATGTACAGAGTGTGGAGCCTGTATGGCCGTGTGCCCGAGTGATGGCTTTGCAGATCGGAATATGGATAAACTTCATGATGTTCTATTTGGGGAGGGTGACGTCCTATTAAATTGCCCACAGGCTATCCCTAATGGCTTTGAGATACCCTGCTTAGGGATGTTCAACCGAGATGGCTGGATGACCTTAATGCTCTTGGCTGAGGAGAAATCTGTTACGATCGTGACCGGAGTATGTGCCGAGTGCGAAGATCGTCAAGCATGTGCAACTAGTGTTCAGGCGTTTAAACAAGTTCATGTAGAATGGCCGGACCATGCGGCTGTCCGAATACAGGTTCGACCTGATGGAGAAGCAGTTGAGCCAGAGGCAAAAGAAGAGATTAAGCCTGTAGTTACGAGTGTAAATCTGACCGGGTGGAAGCAAAAAGGTAGAGAAAAAATCGAAGAATGGCTACCTGGCTTGGCGGCTGAGGATACGTATAATGTACCAAAATACCGTCAGTGGCTTATTGAAGCTCTAGAGAAAAAGTCAGATAAGAAAATACCATTTCGCGCATTGACCGTAGCTGACTCCTGTACAAGTTGCGGAGTTTGTGCATCGATTTGTCCCCAGGGCGCGCTAAGTAAGCAGGAAGAAAAAACCCCGGATCAGACTGAAGAAGATTCATCGAAAGAGGATAAGATAGTGTCACAGCGTCTAATTTTGGAACCTATGAAATGTGTCCAATGTGGGCGATGTGTGGAAATTTGTCGACCTCAAGCCATGTCTTTTAGTCCCAAATCGATGTCTCATCGGTTGCTGACTGGTAAAGTATTGATTCACGAGGGAAGCCCGAGATATTGCATCAGGTGTGGCAAACGAATTTTTGATAATACAGAATTATGCTTAGTCTGTTCCACCAGTGACCCAGGGAGCCACGGGTCTTTCTTTAAATAGGGCGGGACAAGGGGACAGGTTTAGGGCGGGACAAGGGGACAGGTTTATTGTCCCCTGTCCCCTTGTCCCTATAAAGTCCCACGATCCTCTTTAGTATTAAGTATATTGAACCATGCGTTTTACTCTTTTTAAACTACTTTTTTGGATTATCACGCAGTCTGACAGGTTCCTTGTCCCACACTGATAGAAAGGGACAAGAAACCTGTCCCCTTGTCCCTTTGATCGTTACTGGTGGTTGCCACAACCACAGTTAGCGCCGTGATCGTGATCGTGCGTCGATTTCTTAGGCTCGCGCAAAAGTTGATCGACTAAATGGGTCACATGAGAAATGGGTTGATCTTGAATTGCTTTGGCCAAGGTAAGAATTTCTCGGATTTCTTCAGGCTTTATGCCTATGGTTAAGGCTTCCGTGACAGCAACACGTAGCGCAGCAAGGGCATTACAAGCAACTGCGGCTGAAATCTGTGTTACAATAATTGTTCGAGGGTCAAGACTCATGTAACAAACCTCCTAATGTTAATAAACTTCGTCTGTTGACTAGGATTTATTGTCAATATTAACATAGAAGCGTTCTAAGGGCAAAGGACGGCATGTGCGGTAGAGTTCATGACCGTGCTGAGCTAAGAATCATTTCCTGTTGATCAAAAAGATTAGCCAGGCTTGAAAAAAACTAGATAAGGAGGGAATTAAACACATGAACGAGTATCATGTTATTGTAGTTGGTGGTGGAGCTGCGGGGATGATGGCCGCCGGTCAAGCAGCAAAAGGCGGTTCAAAGGTGCTTCTGTTGGAAAAGAAGGAACGTTTGGGGAGAAAGATAGCGATTACGGGAAAAGGACGATGTAATTTAACCAATGAAGAGAACGTCTCAGATTTTATTAGCCACTACCCTGGAAATGGCCGCTTCTTACATGGTATATTGAGGGATTTTGATAATGTGGCTTTACGAGAATTCTTTGCCGATTATGGTGTGGAGACGAAGGTTGAACGAGGAGGTCGCGTCTTTCCTGTTTCTGATGATGCAGAAATGGTAGTTAAAGCCCTTTCGGATTTTCTGGCCAAGAAGGGCGTAGATGTGCGAACAGGCATCGCTGTGGAAGAGATTTTAGTTGAGAATGGGCACGTCAAAGGGGTACGAGTGGCGGGCCAATCCCAAACCTTATATATGGCACCTTCGGTTATTGTGTGTACAGGAGGGGCTTCTTACCCCGCTACTGGCTCAAGTGGAGATGGGTTTAAGTTCGCAAGGAAACTGGGGCACAGTGTCGTTACCCCTCGTCCGGCTTTGGTTCCATTGAAAACATCCGAAGAGTGGGTAAAGGAACTACAGGGCCTTGCTTTGAAAAATGTAGAAGCCTCTTTGTGGATAGGCGGAAAGAAGAGGATAACTGAGTTCGGGGAAATGTTGTTTACACATTTTGGAGTATCGGGCCCCATCGTTTTGACACTTAGCCGTCAGGCTGGGGATGCACTTCGTAAAGGAGAGCAAGTTGAGTTGAGAATTAATATGAAGCCCGCTCTCTCGGTAGAGCAGTTAGACACTCGTGTGCAACGTGATTTTCATAAGTATACCAATAAGCAGTTCAAAAACGCACTGGATGATCTATTACCCCAAAGTTTGATTCCGGTTATGATCCGTTTGAGTGGGATAAACCCGGAAGGGGTAGTGCATCAAATCAGCCGTGAAGAACGTAAACGCTTAGTTGGATTATTACAAGAGTTAACAATGACAATCACAGAAACTTTATCTATAGAGACCGCGATAGTAACGGCCGGGGGAATCAATGTTTTGGAGATTAACCCGAAAACATTGGCTTCAAAACGTGTGGAGGGGCTTTATTGGGCTGGAGAGGTTGTGGATGTCGATGGCATTACAGGAGGGTATAATCTCCAGGCTGCGTTTGCAATGGGGTATAGGGCAGGGCGCTCTGCGAGCGATTCCGCACTTTCGGTGGTCTGATTAATCCCCTTTTTGCATAAACTCTTTTCGAGGTGGTGTACGTGCGTCGAAGAGAAAGCATATTAGAATGGCTGTGGAATAAAGTGCAGCGGGGAGAGCGACGGATCATCAGGGTTATGGTTTTAGCATCGGTAATACTTTTACTAATGCAGTTAAGTGCTATTCGGGATCCGCTTGAATTTTATATGGCGGTTGCCGCAAAAGTCGAAGAGCCGGCTTTGGAACTACCTGCACTAACTGCATCGCATACGACCTGGCAGTTACAGTTAAAAGCGATACCGGCTGCACCGATCCGCGTGATTCAAAATGGTAAGGTCATTGCTACATTAGCAAATGGGGAACAGCAAATCACGGTAGAAACTGGTCAAGTAATGTTAGATGGAAGAGGCTTGCCTCAGATTATCCAGGTACAAGTTATAAATAAAGACACTCAATTGGTTGAACCTCATCTAAATAAGATCATCGTGATTCAGGGGAATGTAAAGACATTGATGGTCAGCCCTTAGTGTTGTAAACATGCGTTGGAGTGCAAAAATGTTACTAAGCTGAATTATATTATTACAATTGAAAGAATTGCAAAACTGTATTATACTAATATTGTAAATTGGTATCCGTTGCATAGGGGAAAGTCTATGGCTCAGTATCAGAATCATGTGATGCTGCCACTTTGACAATCAATCAAGGTGAACCTAGATTAATATTGTCTAATAGTTAGAAACCAGGGTAGTACGGTAGGATAGATTTGCATGTTAATTTTTTTAATTGAAGCATGTGGATAGTTTCCTAAAAGTAAAGACACTGAAAGGTGTCTTTTTCAACCATCCTAAACGACAATTTTCGGGTGGGATAAGTGTGGCTATTGGGAAAGGAAGAAGACTATGATGACACAAAGTAAGAAAATTGCACTTGCGGCCTTAAAAATGGCTATGACAGAAAGTCGAGAAGAAGAGGCCAGTTTAAAAGAATCTTATCTTCGCCTCGGGATCAAAACTGCTGCCGTTGATTACGGCGGAGAGTACATCAGTTCGATCCGCAAGATCGTGGAACGCGCAATAGTAGCCGCCAAACGCGAAGGGGCTATTAAAGAGACACATGGAGACGAAGGCGCTGTAGCCGGTGCGACTCGCGAGGCCTTAAGTCAAATTATGAATAAAGCTATGGGTTTGAATATTGGTGGAAAGATCGGGATAGCACGTCAAGATGATCATTTAAGTGTTGCAATATTCTTTGGAATAGGGCTCTTACATTTGGATGAGGTTGCAGTGGGACTAGGACATCGCGTCGCTCCCAAAGAAATAGGGGGTTAGCATATGGTTCGTGGAATTAGAGGTGCGACAACGGTAGAACATAACGATGCCACAGAGATAAGAGAAGCGACTCAAGAACTTTTACAAATGATTCTTTCAGAGAATGCGCTTTGTACAGAAGACTTAGTTAGCGCCATATTTACAGTAACACCGGATTTGAATGCAGATTTTCCTGCGTCGAGTGCACGTGCGATTGGTTGGGAGTTGGTACCACTTCTTTGTGCGACAGAAATCCCTGTACCCAGTGGACTCGCTCACTGCATCCGTGTGCTGTTACATGTAAATACTGAGCGTTGTCAAACAGAGATAAAACACGTTTTTTTACGCAATGCAACTGCATTACGTAAGGATTTAGTAAGGCTGGATAATAAGCAGTAAATATCCACGTAGACGTGATAAAACCGTGCAGCGATTTTTGCTGCACGGTTTTCCCTTTTCTTGACTACATCAGCGGGGCTAAAACACGTAGAACAGAACGCCCCAGCCTTTTGTACCATTTGACACACTGACATTCCTCCATACTAACTCGTTGACATAGCTCCAAGGTCCTAAGAAAATCATCTTTGACTTCTAAAACACTTTGGGTATGATAGAGCCAGACACCACACTCAAAATGTAGGAATAGACTGCGATAATCTAAATTTATGGTTCCAACAACTGCCAGCTCGTCATCCACTGCAATAGATTTTGCGTGCATAAAGCCGGGGGTGTACTCATAGATTTTGACTCCGCTTTCTACAAGGACATCATAGTTTGCCTGGGTCACAGCATGAACGAACCATTTGTCTGCGATATGCGGTGTCACAATTCGGACATCAACACTCCGCTTTGCTGCAGAGCAAAGGGCGGTCATCATCACATTGTCGAGAATAAGATAGGGCGTATTGATGTATACATATCGCTTAGCAGTACTGATGAGATTTAGATAGACAGTTTCTCCTAACGATTCATCATCTAACGGAGTGTCGCCAAAGGGCTGAACATATCCGTCACAGAGAAATGTTTTTGCCGGCTTGTCGGCTGGTTTATACTGCTCATAGTCCTCACTCGTATTTCTCTGACTATTCCATAGAGATAGAAACATTACTGTAAAGCTCCAAACAGCCTCCCCCTGTATGAGGATAGCAGAGTCTTTCCAGTGCCCATGCTTCTCATAGGCGTTAATATACTCATCTGCAAGATTGAGGCCGCCAGTAAAGGCAGTGTAGCCATCGATAACCGCAATTTTGCGGTGGTCACGGTTGTTAATTCGAGTGGACAGAACAGGAATAATAGGGTTGAACACACAGCACTTGATTCCCATCTTTTTAAGTTGCTTATCATAGCCATAGGGCAACGTGAGAAGGCACCCTACATCGTCATACATGACGCGGACATCCACGCCCTGACCGACTTTATTTACGAGAATATCTAGTATGGTATCCCACATGAGACCTTCTCTGATCAGGAAGTATTCAAGAAAAATATAGCGTTCGGCCTTTTTCAGTTCGTCCAGTAAACGTTCATACATTTGTTCGCCCGGTGTTAGATACTCTGAGGTCGTGTTTTGATAGACGGGGCAGAAAGAATAACGGTTAATATAGTGTGACTGGTTAGCTGCATTGATGTCCCTTAATTGAATTCGTTGAATAACCGTTTCGTTTTGACTAAGTGCTTCATTCATCCTTTCCTGAATGGCATGCATTTTCCGTTTAGACCGTTTGCCCAATTTGTAGTCACCAAACATTAGATAAACAAGTCCTCCAAAGATAGGAAAGAGCATAATGGGTATAATCCAACCAATCTTATAGGCTGGATTGGTTTTGCCACTTAAGATTCTCAGTAGAGCAACAACACTTAGCAATGTGCAAATGGCATAAAAATAGATAAAGTAGTTGCTGAATCTCGAAATGACCGTCAACAAAGCAAATATTTGTATCATGATGGGTATACCAACTAGAAAGACCCTATTGAATAGAAGTTTTAATAACTTCTTCATACTTTCACCCCTAATTAAGTTAACGAATCAAAATATTAAGCCTTAGGATTGTTCAAATAACATCGATGGGATACCTTACAAGATTATCGTAAATAAAACTAACTACCTGTATTTATCTAAAAAGATATTTCATAGGATACCCCATTATATATAGAGTTAAGGAATTAAGCTATTAACATATAATTAAATTGGAGGGCAAAAATTAAAGGTTTGCCTTTCTAGCTGCTTCGCGTTCGAACCATTTCTTTTCGGTTAAAAGTAGTACTAGGGGTTGTGAGGATAGCCTAATCTGTGTTAAGATAGTTTAAATTTAAAATTCATTATTCGAGATTGGTAGTAGGTTGATAGCTTTGTATGGCAAAGCTATATGTAGGATGGTGGTCGTGGGGTTCCTATGGGTGCTTCGCGAAGGACTCGACCTAAGAAAAGTAGGATGGTAGGATGGGGGCGATGAAGAGTCAAGGCACCCTCTATTTAGGGTGCCTTTTTGGATGATAATACAAAGATCTATATTATTTCACGGGGTATGAACAACTAAGCATGGATATAAGAGACTGAGGTAGAAAAGGTATTTGTTGGAGTGTAATAGAGAATAAATAAATGTAGTATGGTAGAAGGAGACGAATAAAATGATTATTGTATTGAAAATGGGTGCTACGGTAGAACAGGTTCAAGAGGTTTCCACACGGTTAACGGATGAGGGCTTTAAAATCCATCTTTCCCAAGGCGTGGAGAAAACAATTATGGGGGCGATTGGGGATCGTACGCGAATGGAAGCCCTCGACTTAGAAGCGTTACCTTGGGTAGAAAAAGTCGTGCCTATTTTGGCACCGTATAAATTGGTCAGCCGTGAGTTTCACGCAGCGGATAGTATTATTCGAATTGGGGGACAAGAAATTGGCGGCAATAAGGTACATGTGATGGCTGGGCCTTGTGCTGTTGAAAGCAAAGCACAGATCATGGAAACGGCACACGCTGTGCGCGAGGCAGGTGCGACCTTTTTGCGTGGGGGTGCCTTTAAACCTCGTACATCTCCCTATTCATTCCAAGGGCTAGAGGAAGAAGGATTGCGCTATTTAGCAGAAGCGCGTGACGAAACTGGGCTCTTAGTGATCACAGAAGTGATTGATGCGCAAGATGTTTCCTTAGTGGCACATTATGCAGATGTTCTCCAAATAGGTGCCCGGAACATGCAGAACTTTGTTCTCCTTAAAGAAGTTGCCAAGTGCGGGAAACCTGTGTTGCTCAAAAGAGGTCCCTCTGCAACGTTAGAGGAATGGATGATGGCAGCAGAGTACATCATGGATGGAGGAAACTACCAGGTGATGTTCTGCGAACGGGGCATACGTACCTTTGAAAGTTATACAAGAAATACTCTTGATCTCAGTATGGTCCCTGCGCTTCACGCCCTTTCTCACTTACCGGTCATTGTTGACCCAAGTCACGGAACTGGAAAATGGCAATTAGTTCCTCCCATGGCGAAGGCGGCTCTGGCTGCCGGAGCAGATGGCTTGATTGTTGAAGTTCATCC
>JUEG02000636.1_pt1 | contig 27436 bp, 24 predicted proteins | sample 432341 | NCBI WGS metagenome assembly JUEG02 (sample SAMN02953476, study PRJNA257561) | rock porewater metagenome | biome: terrestrial; feature: Opalinus Clay rock; material: porewater; isolation source: Opalinus Clay rock BIC-A1 borehole | place: Switzerland: Mt Terri URL, St-Ursanne ... | reverse complement strand
GCTTCGCCGACGCTATCTCGATGAGTTTCCCTTAAAGCCTCCGAGAATTGGCCCTAAGGTATCCTACTAAGTTATGACACCCCGTAGCTCACCGTAGGAGCAGAGTACAGGATGTTAGACTGCAATTAAGCAGCTAAAGCGTAATCGTTTTTAGCGTTTAATTTTGTCCACCGTATTTCGGGCTAATGGAACCCCGGCTCGCTACCTTTGCGACCATTTCCCCCGTCGAAACCTTTACGCCCCCATGTTATTAATATAGTAATATTCAACCATACATATATATTATAAGCTATATAACCTATAATAGCTATTAGATAAAAATGCTAATATCTTTGTTTTTCTTTAAAAGCTTTTTCTATTTCTCTTTTAGCATCTTTTGTTGCTAAGTCTTGGCGCTTATCATAGTTCTTTTTACCTCTAGCTAAAGCAATTAAAACCTTAACTTTGCCTCGTTTAAAGTAAATTTTTACCGGAACTAGAGTCAAACCCTGTTCTTTGGTTTTTCCTATAAGTCTTTTAATTTCAGCTTTATGCATTAAAAGCTTTCTGGTCCGTATAGGATCATGGTTATTGAGGTTTCCCTGGTCATAGGGACTTATATGCATATTCCAAAGGAATATTTCTGAATTTTCAATTCTGGCAAAACTATCTTGGAGATTTCCTTTGCCAGCCCTTAAAGATTTAACTTCTGTGCCCTGTAAAACCATACCCGCTTCAAAGGTTTCCTCGAAGAAAAAATCATGTCTCGCTTTTCTATTTTCCACAACAACCTTCTCAGCCATAATATCACTCCCGCAAAAATGCACACATATTTCAGTACTATAAAACTTAGACTTTACCAATAATTTACCACAATACTTAACGAAAAAAGTAAACCCTTTTGCTTGCCTGAACAAACAAAAGGGTTGCTATTTCACAAATATCTTTAGTTTATTCGTATCTATAATTATAACATGGATTTACTCCTTGTCAATCTGACTTTCTATCAAGTCAAAATCAATCTGTTTCTCTGAAACGTTCACCTTTACTAATTTAACTCTAATCGGGTCACCCATCCGATAGATCTTTTTGGTATGTTCACCGATTAAGTAAAACTTTTCTTCTATATAGCGATAAAAGTCATCAGTTAAACCTGAAACTCTAATTAAGCCTTCAACAGAGCTCTCTAGCTCCACGAACATACCAAAAGAAGTAACTCCACTGATTGTTCCGTCGAATTCTTGTCCAACTTTATCTTTCATGAATTCAACTTTCTTTAGGTCTTTAGTTTCTCTTTCAGCTTCTTCCGCTTGTCTCTCACGTTGTGAGGTATGTTGGGCGGTAATTGGCATTTTCTTTTTTAGTCTTTCTTTTTGTTTACTACCTAAACTCTTATCAAATAAAGCTTCTCTAATTACCCTATGAATGACAAGGTCAGGATACCTTCTGATTGGAGAAGTAAAGTGTGAATAATATTGGGCCGCCAAGCCAAAGTGGCCTGTACTTTCTTCCGAATAACGGGCTTGCTTCATAGAACGAAGCAAAACCATGTTAATAACTTTTTCTTCTCTTTTGCCTTTAGCTTTATGGACAACTTTTTGTAAAGCCTTAGGATGGATTTTGCTTAACCCTTTAATATTATATCCGAAGGTGTTAATGAAGCCATTTAATAACTCTAGCTTTTCTTCACTAGGGTCTTCATGCACTCGATAAAGAAAGGGAACTTCTAACCAATACATATGTTCCGCTATAGTTTCATTTGCTGCTAGCATAAACTCTTCGATAATCTTTTCCGCAACTGTTCTTTCAAATTTAATAATATCTATCGTATGACCCTTATCGTCTAGGATTACCTTAGACTCAGGGAAATCAAAATCAATGGCTCCTCTATCGATTCTTCTCTTATTTAGAATTAAGGATAGTTCCTCCATCATCTGGAAACTTCCCACTAGATAATCATATCTTTGCATTAGCTCAGGATCTTTGTCCACTAGGATCTTTGCAACATTTTTGTATGTCATCCGCTCGTTAATGTTGATTACAGAAGGAACAATCTCATGAGCCGTAACTTTACCCTCGATATTAATATCCATAAAACAGGTCATGGTAAGCTTGTCTTCCTGTGGATTTAAAGAACACAAACCATTAGATAATTCTCTTGGTAACATCGGAATTACTCTATCAGCTAAGTAGACACTAGTTCCCCTATTATAGGCTTCCTTATCTAGTTTACTGCCTTCTCTAACATAGTACGCTACATCCGCGATATGCACACCAAGTCTAAAACCGTTAGGAATCTTTTCTATACTTACAGCATCATCTAAATCTTTAGCGTCCTCACCATCAATTGTAACCATAAGTAAATCTCTTAGATCGTGTCGTGCCTCTAAGTCTTCTTTAGTAATTTCCGCAGAAATATTACTAACTTCTCGTCTCACCTCTTCCGGAAATTCCTGTGGTAAGTTATATTTCCAAATAATAGCCTCAATATCTGTTCCGGGTGCATCCTTTGCTCCAATAACTCTGGTAATTTTGCCCTCGGGCTTTTTATGATTTTCCGGCCATTGAGTAATTTCAGCTACTACCCGATCACCGTTTCTAGCTGTTAAACTATCAGCCCCCGGAATAAAGATATCCTGATTGATACGTGATTCATCAGGTACCACAAAACCAAAATGCTTACTCTTTTGATATATCCCTACTACTTGGCTATTAGCACGAGATAGGACTTTTATGATTTCGCCTTCTTCACGCTTTCCATCAAAGCCTTTTCCATGTAAGCGAGACACCACCCTGTCATTATGCATCGCCCCGTTCATGCCATCGGGAGTTATAAAAACATCTTGTCCTCCGGCATCGGGAATGACAAAACCAAAGCCCTTCGGATGCCCCTGTAATCGGCCCACTTTAAGATTGAATTGCTCAGGCAATCCATAGCGGTCTGCTTTATTTAGAAAGATTTCCCCATTAGCTTCCATTTCTTTAAGCAATGCTGATAATTGACCAGCATCGGCACCTTTAAATACGCTGATTATTTCTTGAGGCAATAGGGGTTTATACGCCCCACTCTGCATAAATTCAAGAACTTCTTCTTTGGTAACCATTTTTTCGTCCTCCAGTTTTAGGTTTATTAAAGCCCTAAATTATCTGCAATATCCTGCATAGCGTCTAGTCCTAGACCCAAGAACTGTTCTAAGGTCAAGCCTAATTCACTGCAAGCGGCTATTTGTTGTCTATTTGCACCTTTAGCAAAACTTTTTTCATTGAAGCGTTTTATTAAAAACTCTACATCGATAGCTGCTAACTTTTTCTCGGGTTTTATCAATGCACCGGCTACTATTAAACCAGTCAGTGGATCTGTGGCATAAAGTGCCTTATCCATTAGGCTTTCCCTTGGAAGCCCATGATATTCATTGTGGACCTTTACCGCATAGATAACATCACCGGAAAAGCCCAATTTTTCTAACATTTCAGCACCAACAATACTATGAGTGGCAGGATTATCCTTTGTTTGATCATAGTCAATATCATGCAATAAACCCGCAAGAGCCCACTTTTCCTGATTTTCATTAAAATGTTCTGCCAGCTTGGCCATAACTACCTCAGTGGCATACATGTGTTTTAATAGATTCTTGTTCTTTACATGTTTTTTTAGCTCTTGTAAGGCCTTTTCTCTAATCAAAACATTCTCCTCCTAATCCAATTTAATCTTCATGAACTTACCCTTAGCCGTGGCACCAACACTGCCGTCTTCTAAAAGGATTTGAGCTTGCATTTCAACTACTCTTCCTTTATTATTGACTATTTTTCCCTCAACTAAAAGTTCTTGTCCTAGCTCAACAGTCTTTTTGAATCTTATGTCTAACTGAGCTGTCAAAGCTGGAATATTCAAATGGCATAAGTATCTTCCCATGACTTCATCTAAAAGGGTACTAGTAATGCCCCCATGTAAAATTCCAGGGTAGCCTTGATATGTAGTGGCAGGTCTGAATTTCGTCTTATAGGTTCCTTCCTCCTCATAGAAATCTAATTGGAGACCCTTAGGGTTGTCCTTTCCACATGCAAAACATTTGTTGTTATCTTCTAGTTTCATTGTTCCTCCTGCAACTCTAGCTTAATCGATCTAAAAATCTTTCTATTTCATGAAAGGTAGCCTCAGACCCCTTTCCAATAGTAGCGATATGGCCGGCTTCTTCTAACCAAATTAACTCTTTCCTTTGAGATGCTGCCTGTTCAAAAATGTATTGACCACTCTTTTTTGCCTGAACAGTTTGGTCAACTTCACTTTGCAGGATTAACAAAGGACATTTTACGTTGGATAAAACCTCCCGCTTGGTTAAATTGACAAGTTCCATCATACTGCTAAGTGATCTTAATGGTATCTTATCATAAGCAGCTCGATTCTTAAAATTATCAACACCCTTTTTCGCTTCAAACTTTTTAATATATTTCAACGTAGGCAAAAGAAATAGCTTCTTATTACGTAAGAAAATCGGTGAATTAATACTAACCACTCCTGCTAAGGGGAACTCGAGAGCAACCCTTAAAGACAATAGTCCACCCATTGATAAGCCAATTACAAAAACTTTCTCGTAATCCCAATACATTTCTTCCACAGCCTTCTGGACTGCATTGTGCCAATCTGGCCATCTAGTTTCTACCAGATCCTCGGGGCAGGTCCCATGACCAGGAAGACGAATACCAAAGACCCCATAACCTTTCTGGGCCAAAAATTCTCCCAAGGGCTTTAGCTCGGAAGGAGACCCCGTAAAGCCATGCACCAAAATAATTCCAGCTCTCGTCCCCGGTAAAGAAAAAGATTTATCGATAATTTTAAATTTAGTTTTACCCTGCATACGAATCACCCTATACCTATATTTAATAGAACCCTTTAACCTTTTAACTGTAATATCTTGGATTACTGCTCATATAAGTCTATTCATTATCTTTTTTGATTATCCTTCCGAAAAATGTAAAAATATGAAGTATAAGAAGGCCATATAAAAATAACTCAAGGCACTAAGCCTTGAGCTATTTTACATAAGTAGATCCTTATCTATTGATAATTTCACTTAAACAATTTTTGAAATTACTTATATGTTTTTCTATTTCGCGGTCTGAGAAATTCACTCCCGTTTCTAAGTACTCTAACGCTTCCTCAAAACTTTCCACTAGTAGCTCGTTGATTAGGTGATGTTTGACTTGGGTCTCTTCAGAAACTTTTACCTTTCCGCTCCAAATGTCTTCTAGACAAGCAAAAACACAGCCTGTAACTTGCCTTAAAATATGCGCCAAGGATTCGACCTGAGGATTTGAATAAGAAGTACTGGCCTCATAGTCTGAATTTGGATCAATTTCCAACCGCCCTTCTGCTTTAAGTTTTTGATAGGCCGTAGTTCCTTGTAATACAATCTGATGGTGATAAAGCACATTTACAGTAACTTCAAGTCTACAAAGTAGTTGATTCCTCTTTAAAAACTCGAAATTAACTCTGATATCTGCTAACGAGGAGTCAAGTTCAAACATGATAAAACCTACATTTGGTTCTATGCCATATTTACGTAAGATTCTTAATGCCCTTTCATTTTGGGCAACAGTGGTCATCTTGTTCAGCCGCTTTAGAGATTCATCTTTTCCGCTTTCGAGTCCAATCAGAATATGCTTAAGACCGGCCTCCACCAAGGCACTAGTGGTTTCTTCATGAATATCGTTAACTCTTGCTTCGATGCCAAATCGAATATCTCTAGCCTTTAAAAGCGCCGCCAACTGTAACGCCCTTTGTTGACCTTTTTGACCTGGTCCGAAAAAATTCGGATCGGTAAAATAGAAGTCTCGAATTCCTTTTTGCTTGATAATTTCATCAATCTCAGTGATAATATTTTCCGGACTTCTTGCCCGCCAACAAGAACTGTTGCCATAAAAAGGGTTGATATAGCAAAAGGTACACCTGCCATAACAGCCACGGCTACCTAAAATATTAACTTCACCGATACCATATAGAGCCTCAGTCCGTTTTGGAAAGGGTAAGCAATCTAAATCTTCAATTAGCTGACGCCGCCGATGAATAATCTCCCCTTCTAAATTTCTTTGAGCAAGGCCAGCAAATTCCTCGTACACACGTCCCTCTGATACCATCTTTTCCGACAAAGCCTGAGTAAGCTCCACAAAGGTTAATTCCGGTTCACCTATGACGACTGAATCGATTGATGGACATAAGCTTAGAATTTCCTCAAAAGCAAAGGTTGGGTAATAACCGTAAACATTAATATAGGGGGTGAACCCTTCCCTTTTAACCTCTGCCAATAAGTTATATAGTCTAAGATCTTGATTCCAGTGATAAACCATGTGTACTCCTAATAAATCAGGTTTTAGTTCACTGATCTGCGCTTTAATCTCTGCATAGGAAAGTTTATCAAGAAACCCTTCCACAATTTCCACCTGGTGCCCTTTGCTCTCAAGCATGGCCGCAATATAACCACTGAGTAGACATGACGCTAGAGGTGTGTTAGCAATATCGTTACAACGTTCAAATCTTACATCTCTTGGATGCTCCAATAAAAGTATTTTCATTACTATTCACCTCCTGCCACAGAAAAACATTCTTACATAGATGAAGCGTTTCTAATTTATATCTTAAAGTATCAAGTGGCTTAGGGTTATAGTAAGTCGGGTACAATAAATCTGTTTCAGGTCCGATTACTCCCTCGGCTTTAGCCAGAGTCTCAATCGGGGTACCGGGTAAAATTCTAATATTATTAAGAACCACCGTGCCCAGATTCCGCTTCCGGCTATGGAGATTATAAATCTCCTCTAATAATTGCATTCCTTTTTCAACGGTTTTTTCGGTTTCACCGGGCACATTAACCATAAAATGATAGACACTGACAACTTCAGTTTCTGCTACAAGCTTAACCGCCTTTAAAATATCCTCTACAGTCATATTTTTATGTAATACATCTAAGGCCTCTTGAGAAAGACCATCAGGTGAAAAGGCAAAACATTCACAACCAGCCTTTTCAAAGAGAGCTACATTCGCTTTATCTAAATAGTCTTCACGGAAAAATCCGCTCCACTTAAACTTCAACTTCCTGTTAAGCATTTCTTGACAAATGGCTTCTAAATGTCCGTGAGGAATATTTACTACCGGATCGTTAAAGTGAAATCTATCTATTCCGTACTCTTTATGCAAAAATTCCATTTCATCTATTACTGCCACCGGGGGACGACAGCGAAGAGTTTTTCCTTGCAAACTAGGATAAACACAATAGGCGCATTTAAAAGGACACCCACGCTTGGTTTCGATGCCAATAGACGGAACATAACTATTTCCCGCATAAAGAGTCGGGTCTAACAGCTCTCTCGCCGGTGGAATATATTTTTCCATATCAAACTCTTTAGCAGGAGGCATAATTTTTACCCCACTGCCTTCTCTTCTACACAAACCTTTTAAAGGAGGAGGATTGTCGAGAGAGGCTAAAAGCACAGGAAAAGTAGTCTCAGCCTCGCCAATTAGACCATAGTCAATTTCAGGTAGTTCTAACATCAGCCGCTCCGGAAAGAGAGAAAATCCGGTACCCCCTACAATAATCTTAATCCCAGGCAAGAGGGCTTTAACTAATTTTATAGCAACAAAAAAAGGTGGAATTAAGGATGCCGTTTTATTGGCCAAAGGATCAATATTTCTGAAAGACAGAGCTACTACATCCGGTCTAAAAGTAGAAAGCACTTCCTTTAGAGCTCCAAAAGGATCACTTTCTAGATTCATATCAAAAAGCTTCATTTCATAACCTTGATTCTGAATTTGAGTAGCTAAAGAAACAATCCCAATGGGGTAAACCAGCTCGGGCGACGCACTCTCCATTGATAAAGCTTGAACAAACAATATCCGCATATTTATCACTCCAATACTAAAAGCCCAAAATATTTAACAAAACCCTCTCCACTATCTAAGGTTTGTAAAGAAATCCCCGCACGTCTTACGGTCTCAAAGACGTCAATACCCGCGCTTTCCATTGATGGTCTGGCTTCCTTAGTGTTTTTACATACTCCATCGGTAGTACAAACAGAACATAGGCTGCACGGACCTGCCCAATAGGAGAAGGCTTTATGAAATCCAGTCTTAAAAGCTAACTTTTCAGCCTCTAACACTAACTTTTGGAAATCTCCGGTGGGTGGTTCCCCTTCTAATAAAAAAGCTTTCGAATAAGCCTTTAACACATTTCTTGTTTTCTCCGGGGTTGGGCTATTGGGCGGACAATGAGGCTTGCCAAAACTACTACAACCAAAACGGCAACGTTGATCCGCCCAGTCAGGTACCTGAACGATTTCCGGCGAAATAGGATAAACGTTATTAAACCCCAAGGCCTCAATTTTAACTGCCAAGCGGGAGGCTGAATCCCACTTAACTTGCTGAAGGTTCTCTTTACTTCTGGCAGCTATGAGTACGCCGGTATCGGATTTAAGAGGTATTAGATCCGTAACCTGTAAACCGAAATTATTAATTGTTTCCCTGACCCACTTTTCGTTAAAAACCTTACCGTTATAGGTGTTTATAAACATGTTTAAATCTGAAAGAGCGGCTTTAGCTGGGAAATGTTCTAAGAAAAAGTCGTGAATCAGTAAAAATCCATCAGGCTTAAGGCACTGGACCGCTTCCTCTAAAATATGTGTAATTTCTGGCTCTGAATAGGCATGAACAATGTTAGATAAAATCACTAAATCAAAGTGATCTTTTTTTATAGACCACTTTTCTAAGATATTAGCCTGACAATATGCAACCTTCTGTTGAAAACCTTGTTTTTGCATTAACTCCCGGGTATACTCTAACACTTCCGGGATATCCATCAAAGTAGCCTGCAACAAAGGGAATGCTTTTAAAAATCCGGCGGTTATAGCCCCTGAACCTGCTCCCACATCTAAAAGTTCACCCTCTAAGGGGATACCTATAAAAAAAGGAACAATTTCCTCTACCTTGGTTCGGGCCACATTATCCATAGCATAGATATACTTACGAATACGTTCACCAATGCTTTGACTATCTTCATTAGGGTCAGAAAACTTAACCCGTCCACCTTGTTCAAGGCAGCTTCTTAAATCCTGCCAACAAGAAGTAAGGTATTTCCGCCAAAGAATAGAATCTCCTTGGTAATTTTTTTTACCCTTTACAAGATACTTGGAAGATAATTTTGTATTGTAGTAAACTTGGTCGTGAGTTGTGATCAAACCTAAGGTACAAAGGGTCTGTAAAAAACGCTGGATACCTTGTTTTGGGCCTTGCAATCTCTCCGTAATTTCTATGATCCCTTGGCCGTTAGACTCCAAGTAACTAAACAAATCCATCTCCACTGCGGTAAACAAAACTTCAGATAACCAGTAGCCGGTGGCTAAATCCTCTAAATATTGGGGGCCTGCTATTTGAGGATCATAATTAAACATTTGGCGTTACCTCCTGTAAAAAAGCACTTACCCCTTCCTCTACTAAACCATGGTCCCCTGCCATGGTAACAACTCTTAAGTCCATATTTTTACCCCCTTGTGTAACTACAGATAAAAACTTATCAATTAATATTAAACACTAAGTCTATTAAATTTAAGACCTGAATCTCTTATACCATCATCTGTGTCAGAACTTCAATTAAATAGTCTCCTGTAAAACAAGAGGTACAAGCCTCATTACGAAAGGGCTTCAATGCTTCCATTAAGCCTTCTAAGCTTAAGTAATGGAGGCCATCTACCCCAAGATACTCTTTTATTTCAGCCAAGCTATGCCGGGCTGCGATTAACTGATTCGAAGTAGTAATATCCATACCATAGTAACAAGGGTAAAGAAATGCTGGAGAACCTACTAGTAAGTGTACTTCCTTAACTCCGGCCGCTCGTAGCAGCTTTACAATATGACAAGAGGTGTTTCCACTTATAATCGAATCATCAACTAGAACAACTTTCTGGCCCTTAACAACATCCTTCACAGGGTTATATTTTAAATTAATCGCCTGTTCCCTTAGCCTTTGATGTGCTTGGATCAACGTACGACCCACATAGCGATTTTTGATCAATCCTTCTTTGAGAGGGATATCCAATTGCTTAGCATAGCCACTAGCTGTAGCCATCCCTGAATCAGGTACTGGAACCACCAAATCAGCCTCAATTCGGCATTCAGAAGCCAGTTGCCTTCCTAAAGCGCGACGTACTGAATCCACAAGGCTACCACCGATAATACTATCCTGACGAGCAAAATAGATGTACTCAAAGCTGCAAAGATTGTGCTGCGAAGAGGCGAATATTTGAATTGATTTAAGCCCGTCGCTGTCAATAATCACCAATTCACCGGGTCTGATATCCCTAATGAACTGTGCTCCAATAATATCGAAGGCACAGCTCTCTGAGGCCAAAACATAGCCTCCACCCAGCTTTCCTAAACTAAGGGGTTTAACCCCTTGAGGATCTCTTAGGCCTAACAACTGTTTTTCTGTAAGTATAATCATGGCATATGTACCCTTGATTTTTTCTAAGCTTCTTTTTATGGCCCCTATGTTAGAACCTAAAGCGTTTAAGCTTCTCCTAAGTTCTAAAGAGTCAATAATTTTACCGTCATGAATAAGGCTGCTACGGCTCCTTTTTGGAGAAGAATCTATAGGTTGGCCATTAATAGCTGAATTATTGCTTAAAACAGCATGATCTACATGGCCAATAGCAAGGTCACCCTTTAACGAATCTAGGCAAGCATTATTAAAAACCTTTGTCAGTAGGCCCTTATTTTTATAGTGTTGTAATTCCTTGCCGTCGGATACTGCAATTCCGGCACCATCCTGTCCCCGGTGCTGCAAAGCCAACAATCCAAAGTAAGTAAGTCGAGCAACATCTACTCCGGGGGCATAAATACCAAATATTCCGCTTTCTTCATAGATTTTATCCGCAATAAATCTATTTGACATTATATCGCCTCCGGATGTTTAGAATAACAGTTGCAATATAAAAAGACCTAAGACTTCCGTAATTTCATTAAGAGCACCCAAGATATCACCGGTTATACCACCAATCTTTTTGCTAAGATACTGGGTAAAGACAATGGTGCCAATAAGAGTTGTTCCCAAAACAACCCCTATTGGTACTATTCCTGCTAAGAAATTATCGTGATAACCTAACGTTATTACAACAACAGTAAGGGTAACAAGTGAAGCCAAAATCATTTCTCTCTTTCCAACGTAGTGGGTGAATAAACTTTTTCCCGGACCGCTTCGGGCATAAGGGTAAAAGGTAGCAGCATAAACTTGAGCCCAGCGACCTAAAACAAGCACAATTACTAAGGCTAACCCTTTTGAAGATGCTGCTATATGCCCTAATAGCACAACTTTTAAAATTACCGCCAAACAACCGGCAATAACTCCATGGGCCCCCACATTGCTATCCTTCATAACCTCCAAGATACCCTCTCGGGGTCTACCGCTAAAAAGACCATCCGCGCTATCCATGAGTCCATCCAAATGCATGTTTCCCGTAACAACAATTAAGAAGATTATGACGATCAGATCAACAATGGGAGGTTCCAAAAAGTTAGCTAAGATTGTATAAATAATCGCGGCTCCTATCCCCAGCAGTAAACCAACAATGGGGAAAAAGGCCATGGCTCTACCCAATTTTCGTTCCTCAAAGGAGTGATTAATTTTTACCGGTACTCTGGTTAAAAACTGCAAAGCCAATAAAAATTCCAAATCAACCGACTCCCTTAGGCAATGCCAAAGTATTTAGCTGCAATATCAGCGGTACAATCCGTACTGCAGACTGCACATTGATGCTCTCCGGTTTCTTTTGCTTTAAGCTCTTGTAACTTTTCAGAGTTTATGGCGAGTTTAATTTGACTATCAATATCTAGGGCAACACGAGCTTTTGCCATTTGCAAATCTCTATCCCAGGCTTGTTTTCTCCTTCTCGCCACATTAGCCGCTTGAGCTGCAATCCTACTGGTAATTACCCCAACTTTAACATCCTCTTCATTAGGTAACCCCAAGTGTTCGGCCGGAGTCAAATAACATAAAAAGTCTGCTCCCGACATTCCAGCAAAAGCACCACCTATGGCTCCTGTGATATGATCATAGCCTGGCGCAATATCTGTAGCTAATGTACCTAAAATGTAATAGGGTGAATTATAGCATAGTCTCTTTTGCAATAACATGGTTGTTTTAACATGATGTAATGGAACGTGCCCCGGACCTTCGACCATAACCTGAACTCCGGCTTTCTGAGCCCTACCCACTAATTCACCGGCAACCATCAAACCTTGTAGCTGGGCCGGGTCCAAGGAATCAGCAGTGCAGCCTGGTCTAATGGCGTCTCCTATGCTAAGGACCACATCATATTCCTTCATAATAGCCAGTAAACGATCAAATTGCTCGTATAGAGGATTCTCCTTTTGATTATGTAGCATCCAAGCTGTAAGGAAAGAACCACCACGACTTACAACCTCAGTAACACGACCGTATTTCTGTAAGCACTTAACTACATCAAAGTTTAGTGCACTGTGGATGGCCATAAAATCAAGCCCGTCAGCTGCTTGCTTTTCTATAATCTCAAAGAGATCCTCAGCATCCATCCCAACCACACTACCTTTTTTGGCAATAGCTTCAATACCAGCCTGATAAACCGGCACACTTCCTACCGCAACAGTAGCCAAAGAAAGGGTCTGCTTACGCATAGCATCAATATCACCACCGGTGCTTAGATCCATAAAAGAATGACAGCCTGCCTCCTCAGCAATCTTTACCTTTCTGGCTTCCATCTCCATTTGATCTCTGTCACTGGATGTACCAATTAAAGCATTTACCTTAACATCTAAACCTCTGCCAATACCGCAAAGATTTGTACGGTTACGGTTTTTATTTTTGGGAATAACAATTGTTCCCTCCGCAACTCCTTGACGTATAAATTCTACCTCTACTTGTTCCTGAATAGCCACTTTTTCCATTTCTTCCGTTACTTTTCCGGCACGCGCTGCTAAAACCTGAGTCATATTTATCACCTATCCTTTTCTTAAATTAACAAGCATTTTTTGAACTACCTAAATAATGAGATAAAATTTCCATAGCACAATACTTTCCGCACATAGTGCAGCCTGACTCAAAATCGCCACTTCTTTCTCGCCACATCTGCTCGGCTTTCTCTGGATCAATTGATAAGGCTATTTGCTTTTTCCAATCTAATTGCTTTCTAGCAACCGACATTTCTAAATCCCATTTATCAGCACCCGGAAGTTCTGCTGCTAAGTCTCCGGCATGGGCAGCTATACGAGCAGCAATTACCCCGTCTCTAACCTGACTAACATTTGGCATATCAATATGCTCCGCAGGTGTTACATAACATAAGAAATCTGCTCCTGCCCAAGCACTTAACGCTCCACCAATAGCAGCACTGATGTGATCATAGCCTGCTGCTGTATCAGTAACAATCGGTCCAAAGACAAAGTAAGGGGCACCTTTACAAAGACTCTTTTGTAATTTAATGGTTGCTTCTACCTGGTCAAGGGGAACATGACCGGGTCCCTTAACCATAACCTGAACGCCTGCTCTTCTGGCCCTGCCAACCAATTCACCTAATATTACTAATTCATGGACTTGAGCCCCGTCTAAGGAATCTGCCACACAACCTGGTCTCATCCCATCTGCAAAACTTAAGGTAATATCATATTTTTGGGCAATCTCTAATACTCGATCAAATTCTGTAAATAGAGGGTTCTCCTGTTGGTTATGAATCATCCAGCCGATTAAGTGAGATCCTCCGTAACTCACTAAGGGATCGATTCTACCTTCTCTTTTAGCACGTTCAATTACCTCCATGGTAGTACCGCAGTGAAGGGCTAGAAAATCAACTCCCTCAGCTGCTTGCCTTTCAATTACTTCAAATAGATCGTCGACTGTCATCTTAGTTGCTGAACCATACTTGGCTCCTGCCTCTGCTAAAGCCTGGTACAACGGGAGAGTTCCTACAGGTTTGGTTGATACAGCAAGGGTTTCTTTACGCATTCCTTCAATGTCACCGCTGACACTTAAATCCATAATCGCATCTGTTCCCACTGCTATTGCCTCATTGATCTTACTAATTTCCTCAGCAATGCTTACGTTCTGACCATACAAGCCAACACTGGCACTTACCTTAGTACGTAATCCGTCACCAATGGCCACCGGAATTACATTTTCATGCCGTTTGTTACCTAGGATAACAATTTTTCCCTCAGCAACCCCTTTCCTTATAAATTCGGGGCTTACTCTCTCTTGCTTAGCAACAGTCTCCATTTCCGGGGTAACAATACCTTCTCGGGCACTTCTCAATAATGTCATTAATTTTCCCTCCTTGATTTAATTAAAAAAGTCCTCAACCCTAAGGTTGAGGACTTTTCCATAATCCACAGCTAATCTGGTTAACAGGCAGGTCTCCTGGCTAACGAATCATTGCTTCTCACAACCTTCCCAGGTATAACCCAGTGGTTTATTTTGGAGAAGCTCCTCGACTACAGTGGCGGGACCGCGCCGTTGCTAGAATCACCTTTACGGTTAGAGATTCTACTCGGCCTTCCCTATTAAGCCCTTTTAAGGGCACCTGTTTCACCTTTTTTTATTTATTTAGTAATAAAAACAAAAAGCCTTCAGCCATAAATATATCATGACTGAAGACTTTACCATCATCTCATACTTTAGATCTTTTCGTCCGAAGATCTCTTCCACAAACAGGCAGGTCTCCTGACTTCCGTTTCACTGCTTACTTGCTCCTTCCCATTCCCCTTATTCAATAAAGAATTAAAGAACAGTGGTTTTTGCAAGTTGCTCCACGGTTACAGTGGCGGGACCGTTCGGGATTTCAACCCGATTCCCTATTATCCTCACTAAATTGAGGCACCTATTTTTTCCAAATATTTACTTTTATGATTGCATTATATAGCTTCTAAAATATAATGTCAAGAATATTTTGAAATTTAGCTTGGAATTTTAGATTGTAATTACGAGAATGAGAAAGGCCTTGTTTTCTCAGGAGTTGATACGTAGTACTATCCAAATCTATGATTTGGTTAATAGTACTAGTGAAGTCCGGTTGAAAACAAGGTCTTTTGAATTCCTATTTGATGTTATAAAAAGTCTTCTTACCTCTATAAACAGACAGGTCGCCTAACTCTTCTTCAATTCTTAATAACTGATTATATTTAGCTACTCTATCACTGCGTGAAGGTGCACCGGTTTTGATTTGGCCAGCGTTTGTAGCAACGGCAATATCAGCTATGGTTGCATCTTCGGTTTCGCCGGAACGGTGAGAGATAACTGCTGTATAACCTGCTCTTTTTGCCATTTCAACGGCTTCGAAAGTTTCAGTCAAAGTTCCGATTTGATTTACCTTAACTAAGATCGAATTGGCTATATCTTTTTCTATGCCTTCATTAAGTCTTTCTGTGTTAGTTACGAATAAATCATCACCAACCAACTGAATCTTTTTACCTAATCTTTCGGTTAGCTTTTTCCAGCCCTCCCAATCATCTTCAGAAAGACCATCTTCGATTGATATGATTGGGTACTTGTTGCAAAGTTCCTCATAGTAGCTAATCATTTCATCAACGTTCTTAGTAACTCCTTCACCCGCTAAAACATAGTTGCCATTTTTGTAAAGTTCAGTAGCAGCAACATCTAGAGCAAGTAAAATGTCCGTGCCCGGCTTGTAACCGGCTTTTTCGATAGCCACCATGATTATTTGAAGAGCCTCTTCATTTGAACCTAGGTTTGGTGCAAAGCCACCTTCATCACCAACTGCTGTATTAAGACCCTTGCCTTTTAAAACAGCCTTTAAGCTGTGGAATACTTCCACTCCCATTCTCAAACCTTCGGTAAAACTACTTGCGCCTACTGGCATTACCATGAATTCTTGAATATCTACGTTATTATCGGCATGCTCTCCACCATTTAAGATGTTCATCATTGGTACAGGAAGCTCTTTACCGTTTGTACCACCAAGATACTGATACAAAGGAAGGCCAAGAGACTCTGCTGCCGCTTTAGCTACTGCCATGGAAACACCTAAAATTGCGTTAGCGCCTAATTTAGCTTTATTGGGAGTTCCGTCTAATTCAATCAATAAACGGTCAATGCCAATTTGGTCTGTAGCATCAAAGCCTTCAACTTCAGGAGCGATTATTTCATTAACATTTTCTACCGCTTTTAAAACACCTTTACCTGAGTAACGGCCTTTGTCGCCGTCTCTTAATTCTACAGCTTCATGAGCACCTGTGGAGGCACCGGAAGGAACCCCAGCTCTGCCCATAGTTCCGTCTTCTAAGATTACTTCTACTTCTACTGTTGGATTACCCCTTGAATCTAAAACTTCTCTTGCATGTACGTCGTAAATTATTGTTGACATTGTATTGCCTCCCTTATTTAATTAAATTTTGCCCGGTCATCTCTTTAGGCTGTTCTATACCTAACAGGTGCAATACTGTCGGAGCCACATCATCTAGCTGGCCTTCAGCCTTTAGTTCTCTACCGACTAGGTCGGGATTTACTAAAATAAAGGGCACTAAACTCGTGGTATGAGCCGTAAAAGGATCGCCCTCTACATCCTGCATTTTTTCTGCATTCCCATGATCAGAGGTGATTACTAATTGTCCTCCCAGGTCTAACACAGCTTTGATAACCTTTCCGGCGCATTCATCAACCACAGCCACAGCCTTCTTGGCAGCTTCATACACTCCTGTATGCCCTACCATATCAGCATTTGCGTAGTTAAGAATAATCACATCGAAAATGTTCTTAGTAAGCTCTTCCAGCATTTTTTCCGTAACACCCTTAGCACTCATTTCAGGTTGTAGATCATAAGTGCTCACCTTAGGTGATGGAATTAAACAACGTTCCTCTCCTTCACAGGGTACCTCGACCCCACCGTTAAAGAAAAAAGTAACGTGAGCATATTTTTCCGTTTCAGCAATTCTAAGTTGCTTAACTCCCTTTTGACTTAAAACCTGACCTAAGGTATTCTCTAAGGTTTGTGGTTTAAAAGCAATTGGAGCAGCTATAGTCTTGTCGTATTGGGTCATGCAGACGTAATGGATATCTAATCTGCCGTCCGCTCTTGTAAAACCAGAGAATTCTTCATCCACAAAAGCCCTTGTTATTTCTCTGGCTCGGTCAGGTCTAAAATTATAAAAAATAATTGAGTCGCCGTCTTTGACCTGTCCCACAGGTTCTCCAGCTTGGTCTATTACCACAGTAGGTGTGACAAATTCATCTGTTTCACCTTTGTCATAAGCTTTGGCCACTGCAGCCATAGGTAGTGTTACCTTAAGTCCTTCAGTATTAACCATGGCTTTATAGGCTTTTTCTACCCTTTCCCAACGCTGGTCCCGGTCCATGGCATAATATCTACCGATGACAGTAGCAATTTTACCGATTCCCAACTCTTCAAACTTTTCCTCAAGTGCTTTTATGTATACTTGAGCGTTTTTAGGTGGAACGTCGCGACCATCTAAAATAGCATGCACATAAACTTGATCTAAGCCTTCTTTTTTTGCCAATTCTAGTAAGGCAAATAGATGTTGCAGATGACTGTGAACTCCACCATCAGATAACAAACCGATAAGATGTAAGGCGCCATTATTATTTTTTGCCTTCTCAATTGCTTCTTTAAGGACGGGGTTATCAAAGAAATCACCGTCTTTGACGGATTTAGATATCCGAGTCAGTTCTTGATAAACAACTCTACCGGCACCCATATTTAAATGTCCTACTTCAGAGTTTCCCATTTGCCCCTCAGGCAAGCCGACTGCTTCACCCGAGGCCTCTAAGGTTGTATAAGGGTACTTCTTTTGTAATTCAGTAATGTTTGGGGTATTATTGGCGATGGCATTTCCTTCTGTTTCATTTCTTAAGCCATAGCCATCTAAAATCATTAATACCAAAGGTTTTCTGACCTTAGTCAAAGTTAGTACCCCCTATTTAAACTTTACTATTTTACTAAATTCCTCGGCTTTTAAGGCTGCTCCCCCTACTAAAGCTCCATCGATATCAGGTTGAGCCATTAGCTCTTGAACGTTGTCTGACTTAACACTACCACCATATTGAATTCTTACTCTATGCGCCAAGTCATCACCATACATTTTAGCTACAACCTCTCTAATGTAGCCAATTACCTCTTGGGCATCCTCCTTAGAGGCAGTTTTGCCAGTACCGATTGCCCAGATTGGTTCGTAAGCAATTACTAACTTACTTACTTCTTGCTCCTCAAGGCCCGCTATGCCTGATTTCGTTTGATTGGACACCACCTGTTGCATAATTCCTTGTTCTCTTTCAGCAAGGGTTTCGCCTACACAAACAATAGGAATTAGCCCGTGATTAAAGGCAGCTTTAGCTTTTCTGTTGACTCCTTCACTAGTCTCGCCAAAGAACTGTCTTCTTTCTGAGTGACCTAAGATAACATATGTACAACCAAGTTCCTTTAACATCACCGGGGAAATCTCTCCCGTAAAGGCACCCTTATCTTCCCAATACATGTTTTGAGCTCCTAGCATAATATTTGTTCCTTTGATCGCTTGACTAACAGCATCTAACGCTGTAAAAGTAGGGCAAACCACAACTTCTACATCGTGTGCATCAGCTACTAATGGCGTTAATTGTTCTACTAAAGCCTTAGCCTCCGCAACTGTGTTATGCATTTTCCAATTACCGGCAATTATCGGTTTACGCACTCTTACATCTCCTTTTTTCTCTTATTATTTTCTCACTCATTCTTCTTTATTATTTCTTCTCCCCCAAAGCAACTATGCCCGGGAGTTCCTTGCCCTCCAAAAATTCGAGAGAAGCACCACCACCGGTAGAAATATGACTCATTTTGTCAGCTACTCCCATCTTTTCTACAGCAGCAACTGAATCTCCTCCTCCAACAATGGAAATTGCACCACTTTCTGCCAAGGATTTGGCCACATTTTCAGTGCCCTTCGCAAAAGCATCCATTTCGAACACTCCCATAGGACCATTCCAGACCACAGTTTTGGCATCTTTTACAGCCTCAGCAAATTCTTTAGAGGCTTCAGGTCCGATATCTAAAGCCATCCAATCGGAAGGAATTTCACTTGCCGCAACTATGTTATGTTTTGCATCCGCGGCAAACTTGTCAGCGATTACTACATCTTTAGGTAATAGTAAGTTGACGCCTTTTTCTTGGGCTAGGTTGATTAAACTCTTTGCTAAGGCAATTTTGTCTTCTTCTAATAGAGACTTTCCTATATCGTAGCCTTGGGCCTTTAAGAAGGTATTAGCCATGCCACCGCCGATAATTAAAGTGTCTACCTTAGTTAAGAGGTTTTCAATAACTCCAATCTTATCGGAAACTTTGGCACCACCGATGATGGCAACAAAAGGTCTATCGGGATTTTCTAAGGCCTTGCCCATAAATTCAATTTCCTTTTGCATCAAATAGCCTGCGGCCGCAGGCAAAAACTTAGCTACTCCTGCTGTTGAGGCGTGAGCCCGATGAGCAGTTCCAAAAGCATCGTTGACATATACGTCTGCTAGAGAAGCTAGTTTACGAGCAAAATCAGCGTTATTTTTTTCTTCTTCCGGGTAGAAGCGCACATTTTCTAAAAGTAACACTTCTCCTTCTTCCATCATCCTTATTTCATTTTCTGCTGCTGGACCAATGCAGTCATCAGCTTTACCTATCTCTTCACCTAGAAGATCCGCTAGTTCCTGTGCTACAGGGTCCATTCTAAATTCTTCTTTTACTTGACCCTTTGGTCTGCCAAAATGAGAGATTAAGATAACTTTCGCGCCTTGGCTTTTAAGATAATTAATCGTTGGTAGGGCCGCCCGTATTCTCGTATCGTCTGTTACATTACCTTTTTCGTCCATGGGTACATTAAAGTCCACTCTAACTAAAACTCTTTTACCTCTGACGTCGATATCTTCAATAGTTAACTTGTTCATGTTTCCACCTCTATTTCAAAATTTGGCGCTTTATAGACAAGACAAGAAATGTACGTATAATTCAGTTCCCTTGTCACGTACATTTCAGTACTGTTCTCCTTAGCCTTTGCCTAGTTGGCAAAGTTTATAGTCGTTAACAGTGAAAGAGTCAGTTACCAGTTACAGTTTGAGAACTGGTAAGCTGACAACTGACCTCTTTATATATTCTGATACTAGTAGCTGATTTTATGCTTAGAAGTTTATCGACTTGTGGGGCATTTAACCTAGTAGCTTAAAGTCCTTTGGCAGCCATGTATAAGGCTAAGTCGATAACTCTGTTTGAGTAACCCCACTCATTATCATACCAAGAAACTACTTTAGCCATGTTGCCCTCCATTACCATAGTAGACAATCCATCTACGATTGAAGAATTAGGATTGCCGTTGTAATCCTTAGAAACTAAAGGCTCGTCTGAGTATGCTAAAAATCCTTTTAATTCTCCTTCAGCAGCTTCTTTTAAGGCTGCATTAATTTCTTCTGCAGTAGTTGATTCTTTTAGCTCAACTACTAAGTCTACAACTGAAACATTAGGAGTAGGTACCCTCATGGCAAAACCGTTCAATTTTCCCTTTAACTCCGGTAAAACTAAAGCTACGGCCTTTGCTGCACCTGTAGTAGTAGGGATGATTGATACTCCAGCAGCTCTAGCTCTTCTTAAGTCACTGTGTGGTAAATCAAGAATATTTTGGTCATTAGTATACGCATGCACGGTGGTCATTAGGCCTCTAACTATACCGTACTTATCATTTAACACTTTTGCAAATGGAGCTAAGCAGTTAGTAGTACAAGAAGCATTAGATACTACATGGTGATTAGCCGGATCGTAATTGCCTTCATTTACACCCATAACAATAGTGATGTCCTCGTTTTTACCCGGTGCAGAAATAATAACTTTTTTAGCTCCTGCAGCAATATGCTTAGCTGCACCATCTCTATTTGTAAAAAAGCCTGTCGACTCAACCACGATATCAACGCCTAATTCGCCCCAAGATAAGTTGGCTGGATCCCTTTCTGCTGTAACTTTTACTTCATGGCCATTAACTAAAATAGCACCTTCTTTTGCAACAACTTCAGCATCAAATATCCCGTGAACTGAATCGTATTTCAATAGGTGAGCTAAGGTCTTAGCGTCAGTCAAGTCGTTGATACCAACGATTTCTATTTCCGGATTGTTAAAGGCTGCCCGGTAAACATTCCTTCCTATTCTTCCAAAACCGTTAATCCCTACTTTGATAGCCATTTTAAAAAATCTCCCCTTTTCCATTTATGGATTTTATATTTTATATCTTTAAGAAGTGATTTTAATACTTAATGCGCTCACTTCATTAAAAGCTCAACCATTTTCTTAGCGGCACCCTCATCGGTTATTAAAACGTCCTGGGTCCCTTTTGAGACAACAGAAATAATTGCTCTGGCCTTTTTATGGCCACCTGCAACAGCTATGATACGATTAATATTTTTCAAATCACCAAAACCTATACCTATACTACTAGTAGAATGAATAATTGTTCCTTTTTTATCAAAATAATGGCCAAAAGCTTCACCAACGGCTCCCTTAGCAAGGATGGAGTTTAACTCCTGTTCATCCATTTCACGACGACGAGCCATCAATTCTGCTTCCCCAATGCCGTGAATCAGAATGTTAGAACACATTATTAAGTCTAAAATTTGTTTTATCTTTGGATCGAGGAGAATAGTCCTAACTAGTTCCTCCTCTATATTTTCGGGTACATATAATAACTTGTAATTGGCACCTAGCTTTTTCGCTAACTTAGCCGCAATAGAGTTGGCCTGTAGTTCTACATCCTCGCCGAGACCGCCTCGAGCTGGTACCACTGTTATATGGTTACCAAGAGATTTTGCAGTCATGGCATCTGCTATAGCAAGCGCGGTAGTCCCCCCCGTTATTGCAATAACACTAGCATCACTTAGCTGCTCTAGAAGATACTTGCTCGCAACTCTACCAATTTCTTTCATTACTAGCTGATTCTGATCAGAGTCACCGGGCACTACCATGACTTTGCGGATGTTTAGCTTGTTCTGGAGAAGTATTTCTAGTTCGCCCAGGCCACTGACTTCATCAATTAAGCTTTTTAAATCTTCCAGTAAGCCTTTGCCTTCTGGTGTTAAAATTACCCCAAGGCTATCAACAGCAATTAAACCTTGCTCTTTGAAAAAATCTAGTTCATTCCGAATTAGCCGTTCGGGCAACTCCAGGCGATGGGCTAAGCCTCTACGACCAACAGGTTGTAATATGTAGAGGTTCTGAAGTATAGTATATCTTCTTTCTAAAAGTTCTATTAACTCAGGAACTATTTTATGTTGTAAACTTAGAATTTTATTCATTGAGTCCCTCCAAGCGGGAACATAATTGTCCCACTTCCGACAAAATAGTCCCACTAATAGCCAAAAATATGGGCACAATTATTCTTTGCACCCATATCATATTCTATTTAGGTTTAATAAATCCTTTTTTAACCAGAAAATTTTTCCTGTTTTTTCGACATCTAATATCTTTTCCGTTTAGAAGTGGCCGGGATGCTTAGTTCATCGCGGTATTTAGCCACGGTTCTGCGAGATATATTTATTCCTTCCCGCTGTAAAAGGTCTGTGATTTTTTGGTCACTTAAGGGTCTTTTAGCGTCTTCATCAGTTATTAAATCTTTAATAACTCTTTTAATACTCTCTGAAGATACACCCTCACCCCCAACCTGATCTAAACCACTGGAGAAAAAGTATTTCATTTCAAAAATTCCCTGTGGTGTTTGGATATACTTGTTTGAGGTAGCCCTGCTTATAGTTGATTCGTGGACACCCACAATCTCGGCTACCCTTTTCAGATTAAGAGGTTTCAGATATTTTACCCCGCTCTCTAGAAAATCCTGTTGCAGTTCAACTAAACAACTAGCCACCTTATAAATGGTTAGCCGTCTCTGCTCTATGCTCCTGATTAACCAAGATGCAGAATTTAGCTTGTCTTCGATAAATTTTTTGGCTTCTTCATTTGCTTGCTCACCCTTTAACAACACATCCCGGTAACCGCGATTAATGTTGAGCCTTGGTGCAGTTATATCATTTACTAAAATTATATATTCTTTACCAATCTTTTCAACTACCACGTCGGGAACAATGTATTTTATGTCATCAATACTAAAAAAAGCCCTGCCGGGTCTAGGATCCAAGTTCTTTAGAGCATCAGCAGCCCGCTGAACCGCTTGCACAGAAACGCCTAGATGGGAGGCTATCTTTTGCAACCTACCCTCTGCTACATCTTCCAAATAATTATTTACCAACTTTTCTAAAAGAGAGTTTCCTAAGTTTAAAAACTTTAGTTGAATCAGAAGACATTCCTTTAAATTTCTAGCTCCAACACCTAGGGGTTCAAAGCTTTGAATTATTGATAAAACCTTTGAAATTTCCTCTTCTTTTTGATCAAGGCATTCGGCTACCTCTTGTTCTGTACATTTAAGATAGCCAGCTTCATCTATATTTCCGATTAAAAACTCACCGATTTTAACTTCGTTCTCGCTAAGTTTAGCTAAATTCAATTGAAACAACAAGTGTTCAGCTAAAGTAGTTTCTTTCGAGGTATAATGTTCAAAAGTATAGCCATCACCCTCAGAACTTGTTGGTTTTAGGTAACCTAAGTCGCTGCGATCTTGAAAATATTCCTGCCAATCAATATCGAAACTTTCATCTTCACTAGTTTCTTTGCTATCTTTACTGTCTTGGCTGTCTTTACTATCTTGGCTTTGACTGTCAGTTTCACTTTCTGAGAAATCCTCTTCCTTGGTTTCAAGCAGGGGATTCTCCAATAACTCCTGTTCAATGTACTCTGCTAATTCAATGGTAGACAATTGTAGGATAGTAATGGCTTGGCGTAATTCTGGAGTCATTATTAACTTCTGATGCTGTTCAAGATTAATCCCAAAGCCCATACGCACATTAATCATCCTTTCCATGTTATAGCAAACTCAGAAAATTTCTAAAGTAAACTTAATTCAGACATTTTTGACTATACCTGAATTATAGTTATATTTCGACTTTTTTCGGCATTTTCCTGCTATCTTTTATTTTCCCATTAAATTACTTTGATCGATTTCTTGAATAACACCCCTGAAATCAGAGTAGTCCACGCCACCGTAAAAACAGTAACGATTGTTAAGTGACTAGAGTTAGGCAAGTAAGGATAAACGCCTACCACGTAATCCATATAGTCATTAAGAAACATCCAAACACTTGTTATAATTACAGCAAAAAACTCTATCTTTAGGAATCTAATAAAAAAGAAGCCTTGAATAACCATACCCAAATGTGAAAAAAACAGTATCCAGGTTTGCGGTGTGAACTGTCCCCCGGTTAAGCCATCTAAAGATAAGACGCCTACTGTCCACATACCATATTTGATTAAAGCAGTATAAGTAATAAGCTCAAACAAACCGCTTCTTCTGTTCACTAGAAAGGTTAATAAAACAACTGACATTAGAGTTGTTGCAAAAGGACAATCGGGTACGAAAAGCCAATATTTTATTGGGGTTGCACCTAATTGAGACTCATACCAAATATAGCCTAAAATAGAGCCAACAATATTAATAATTAAAAGCGCTATGATAAACCAAGACTTGAAGGGATTACGATAAATATCTTTAATCAATTCGAGCATGGTATTGACCTCTTTCTATATTGTATGTATGATAGCTTGTAACTTAAAACCGAAAATCATTAATTATTATCATCCCTGTTTTCTTTTAGAGTTTTTATGGGTACTCCGCCTACCACAGAGTTAGGGGCAACATCTTTGTTAACTAGACTACAGGCTGAAACTATGGAATTATCGCCTATTTTAACTCCGGGTAAGATAGTGGTGTTCGCCCCAATCATTACGTTATCACCAATCTCTACAGGGCCCCTTCTCAATTCCTTAGTTAAATATTCATGGACTAAAATAGTGCTATTATAACCAATGATTGTGTTGTTTCCAATTCGAATTTTTTCCGGCCAAAAAATATCAACCATCACCATCAGACCAACAGAGGCATGTTTGCCAACCTTCATGCCTAGGAAATTACGATAAAGGAAATTTTTAAAGGTTAGGGATGGGCTATAGCGCGTTATTTGAATAACTATAAAGTTTATAACGACCTTAAGTGGACTAATAAAGTTTGTCCAGTACTGCATTGAATTTTTATCTTTGACTGGAAAAGATTCGTATCTACGCATTAATTTTTCCCCTACCTACTAGTTAAAGTTTCATTTCTGATATAGTATCCATGAGATTGACTTCTAATTTATCGTAAGCCACGCAGGTTTCAATACCTGTTGCTTTTTGAACGTATGCGGCCATGCTTTCTCTTAGGTCTTCAGGTTCAATACAGCTATAATTAAAGTGTGTAATAAAGCATTTTTTAACCTTCGAATCTTTTAATAGGTGAGCTAGTCCAATAGTTGTGATATGTCGATGAAACCAAGCGTTGTGGGTGGTTACATTGGCAATCAAGAAATCAACATTACTAAAGATTTCTTTGATGTCGTGTCGATATTCTTCGATGGTCACCTCATCCTTTACTATCCCTACTTTTGTAGCATCAATAAGTTTGCCACCGGCTCGTAGAACCCGAACATAGTTGGTATCGCTGGTATATCCTAATTTAAACCCCTTGTATTCTAAAATAAAACCATAGTTTTCAAAACCATGATAAGCCGTAATCGGAGTTAGAGTGGCATCCTGCACCGTAATCTTTTCACCCGACTTTAAGTGCACAATCTCAGGGCCGCCTTTATAACCACTGCTCAAAGAGTCGCCTTGATGATAGTCACTAATTTGCTTGTCTTCTTTAAAAACTCTCTCAGGTCCTAGGACAACTCCCCGTCTAGTTGACATGGCCCAACACATACCCTCAATTATTCTTTCAACGCCAGCGTAATGATCTACATGGCCATGAGAGATGTAGATGGCATTTAACATCCCTAAGTCCACATCCAATTCAGTTAGGCTCAGAATTGCACCAGGGCCAGGGTCAACTATCATATTTAGTCTTCCTAGATGAATTATAAAACCCCCGGTTCTAGGCCTCTGACTAATTACTGCTTCAGGGTTTCCGCCTGTGCCGAGGAAAGTCAAGGTAGAACCCTCTCGGAAAGAGTTTAGGTCCTCCTGACGCTCCTTCCACTTCTTTTTGGAATACTGAATAGCATTATAGGTTTTATGACGTAGAATTCTATCTAACTCTTTTAATTCCATGGTATAACCTGCCACCTATTCTCTAATAGCTTATCCACTATGTTTACTCGATAGCTAATTCTATAGTTTCTCCGCTATTTTTTCCAATTTACGCATGCGATGATTGATTCCAGATTTACTTACGACGGGATCCATTAAGTCACCCAATTCTTTTAGGCTGACATCAGGGTAATTTAGCCTCATCTCGGCCACTTCTTTTAGCCCCTTTGATAACTTCCCTAGGCCCAGCTTTTGATCTATCAATTTAATGTTTTCCACTTGCCTCACTGCAGCATTTACAGTTTTACTTAAGTTAGCCGTTTCGCAGTTAACCAGTCGATTAACCTGATTTCGCATACCTTTAACAATTCTTACGTTTTCAAAATCCAAAAGAGCCTTATGGGCACCCACTATGTTTAAGAAGTCTACGATTTCTTCACTACCTTTAAGATAAACCATAAAACAACTTTTTCTTTGATTAATCTTGCCCTCTAAACCGTAGGTTTTCAACAGATTAACAATTTCTTGACTATGATTAAAATCATTTACTACAATTTCCAGATGATAGGTGCCTTCTGGGTTATTAACTGATCCACCCCCTAAGAAGACTCCACGTAGATAGGCTCTTTTACAACAATCAGAGCTTATTAAACTTCGTTTAATATCAGGAGATATATCCCCATCAGTTTTTAGAATTCCAATAGCATCTAGAACTTCTCTAACCTGTTCCTGTGGTGGTATTCTAACTAAATAGATATAATTTTTTTTAAGGCGAGCCTTTCGCCGCACAAGAATTTCTGTGTGTATCTTAAAGAGCTTTTTAGTTAATGTAAAAATCTTTCTGGCTACGCCCGCCATTTCTGTAGTAACGTTCAAAGACAACTTGCCTCCGCCACTGATTTGAATTACTCCATCCATTCTAATTAGAGCTGCTAATTCAGCCAGTTGACAACATTCTTTATCGATAGAAATCCTGACTAATTCGTCTTTAGTTTTCTGAGCAAAGGACATCTCAAAGCCCCCTAAGTTTAAACTGTTCTATAATAATTATATCATACAATCTCCAGAAAATACTATCAATTTGGACACAAGAAAGGCGCGTACATTTCGGTTCCCTCATTACGCGCATTTCAGTACTTCAAACCGCAACCTTGTTTCCACCTATGTGGAAACATATACATTTCTGAAGTACAAGAAAGGCGCGTACATTTCAGTTCCCTTATTACGCGCATTTCAGTACTTCAAACCGCAA
>JUEG02001231.1_pt1 | contig 27567 bp, 28 predicted proteins | sample 432341 | NCBI WGS metagenome assembly JUEG02 (sample SAMN02953476, study PRJNA257561) | rock porewater metagenome | biome: terrestrial; feature: Opalinus Clay rock; material: porewater; isolation source: Opalinus Clay rock BIC-A1 borehole | place: Switzerland: Mt Terri URL, St-Ursanne ... | reverse complement strand
ACTGCTATTAATTTTACGCTTTTCATCCTTAAGAATATTAAGGTATCTGTAAACCGGGCCAATGCTACCTGTATAACCTAGAAGTTTTAGTTCTCGAAAAATTCGAGTTCCAATGAAATTGAATTCTGGTTCTAGATACCACCTTCTAATCTGATTTTTATAGCCGTCGATTTTTGTCGTGTTTACAAGCCGCATATATTTGGGTTCTTCTTCAAGTTTAATAAGCTTTTTGACAGTATTTTTGGATATCCCCAACTGTCTTGATATAGCCTTGATTTTCATGCCGCTCCGATATAGTCGTTTTACTGCGATCCAGTCTTGCACATCTTTCATTCTCCTCCCAGATATCCTTTCTCTATGTAATTCCTGCTGACTGAGAAAGGATATCTTTTTATTGCGAGGGGGTCAATATTCAATGAAAGAGTGGGGTCAGGTTTCAGTATAAATCAATACCTGGGCAATCAAACCACGAGCTACTAATTCATCATAAATCATACTAAAAGCTCCTTTTTTTAAACTTAAAAAGCCCCTGCTCCAATGGAACAGAGGGCATAAATTGCGGTACCACCTCTGGCTCGGAAACTCCTCACAGAATTTCCCTCAACAAGTGCAAATACACTTACACGCTGTATCGGGCGTACCCGTCAAACCTTACTATCAATTCAGATCGCGGCTCCAGGATGTATTCGAATCAGCGCGTCTATAGCCTCTCACCAACCGGCTATTCTCTGAATAACGAAAACTGACCTACTTCTTCCATTCATAGCTCTTGCATAATCAAATTTAATTGAATTGTAGTTGAGGAAGCAGTAAAAGTAAAGTCACAAATTGACACATGTGTGACATTCTGTAGTTCTCTTTAATCAATATACTTAAGTATGTCATTTGGCAACGTATGTTTAAGCAAATATACTAGTTTGGTCTTTTCCATTTTCATTCCGCTAAGGAGCCATTCAATAACCATGTCCGTACCGCCACTAGATGCTATATGAATAGCAAAACGCATTGTCTCTGAATTAATATTAACACCCTTAATCGTAAGATATTTTTCATAGGTTTTTCTCGTAACCGCAATATCGTAACCACGAAGACCGTTTATATCACGGCTTGCATAGGCATTTTTCAACACACTATATTTTTCTTGATAGATGTCAAGGTAGCTCAGCAAAGCCTCTTCCCAAGTGAGCCCATCTGTTATACGGCCAAAGCTTGCTTCGTAGAATTGGACAAAGTACCAGCTTGCAAGGTCATATTTATCTTTAAAATGGCGATAAAAGGTCTTTCTTGAAAGAGATGTACCTGCTACAATTTCACTGACCTGAATATCATCAAGGTTCTTCTTCAGTAACAGCTTCTCAAGTGATTCCGCTAACATTTTCTTACTGTTCATAATATATCTCCATAAGTAATTAAATATATATTATACATAATATCTCTGTTACGAAAAAAGACTACGTTTAATCGCTTTCAGGCCCTCTGTTCAAATACTTGCTTGCTCCCAACCCTAATCATTTTGCTATGAGCTTCCCATTATCCTACTGATGCCACCCCTCCTGAGTCAGCGGAGGAACGGCATCTTACTGAAGAGTTTAAGAATAATTGGAAGTATATGTATTAGTGTAGTCTAACAATTTTTTTTAATATGGTATCAACAAGCTGTAGGAATTGTGATTTTCTCAATTTCGGCGGAATATATCGACTTCTCGTATTCTATAAAAATATCCATCGTCTTTTCTTGAAGTATTTCCATCTGTGAACCAACCAGTTTCTTTTAAGAAAGTTGCCCAAGATGTTTCTCGTGTATCATATCTTAAAAATAACTTTGCTATTTTGTAATCTATCTCAAGAAGATAACTTTCCTCATAGTTCATTCGCCATATCTATATTTAAAAGCACTTCTGCGTCCGCATTCATTGGTAAATAGGGTCTTATCTCTTAACCACAGGCTTCATATATTTCGCAACAATATACGATGTGACGGCTCCAACGATAATAAAAGTTATATAGATAATAAATTGAGAGTATGGTTCATTGTTTATTTGGGAAGCAACTCCTACAATGGGAGCTAAAATACCAAACGTTCCAAGCCTCCACATTAAGGAAATACCAATGCCTTTAATAAGGTAAAAATCTTTTCCCGATATTCTTAACGCAATTGCCGTTAAAACTCCTATGGCACAAGTCATCAAAAGGGAGTTTGTCATCCCCGTTATATACCCAAAGGGTGTATGGATATAATCATCATTTAAGTAAATGTTAGCCCCTGCTTCCCATGGTGCAGTGTAATCTGCCCCCAAAGGAGCCAGTGATAAGCCAATCCACTATCTCATAGGCGATTACCGCTACCACTCCAGCTAGGGTTCCCACTGCTATTGTATCTCGCATAGAATTCGGATTTCTCCTCTTAAATAAATTTATAGTTATGTAATGCGCTAACATATATTTTAATTGTCTCCATAACGAAACTCCTGTATACTCCTAACACAATTTAAAGTGTTACTACGCATTATCCTACAAAAGCCGTCCAACACTAAGTTGGGCGGCATCCATCTCTACTGAAGGGTTTGAGAATAATAGGAGTTTGAGGAAATAGGTGCGAATGCAGGTTGCAAATTATCTATAACTGGAAGTTGGGTAAGCAAGACTAATAGACTTATGCTTCGTAACATGTAAAAAATGCGCCGTAGGTAGGGTACTATATGAAATTTTAAAACATTACCATTGTTAAGATATATTTCGACATTAAAAAAATATTGTTATATAATATATAAAACTATGCAAAAATGTAAAAAATGGTCGAATAGTCGAATAGATGGAGGTACATAACGTGCATTTTACAACAAAAGAAGAAGTTATTGGAGCTATAACTTTTACTGCCAAGTTTATGCAGGACCTTTTCCCTCTAGATTGTATGACAAGTGTAACCGATGAAGAAAAATTCCTAGCATATTATCCAGGAGAAAAAATTGATGTCAAAGCAAATGTAGGTTCAAGAATACCACCAGAGGATATTATATATCAAGTTCTAAAAACAGGTACAAAAATTGTCGCTGAAGTACCAAAAGAAGCTTATGGTTACTCTTTTAAGGGTATTGTTAACCCTATTTTGCATGATGGTAAAGTAATCGGAACCTTTAATGTAGGAATAGACCTTTCTACTCAAAATCAATTAGTTGATATTGCTCAATCACTTTCAAGTTCATTTCAGCAAATTGCAGCTAGTTCACAAGAGCTTTCTGCATCAGCTACAGAATTAAACAATTTTCAAAAGGAATTATTAACACTATCAAAGAAAGCAGAAGATGATTTAAAAAACATATCAGAAATTTTAAATGTAATAGATAATGTTGCAAAACAAACAAATTTATTAGGCCTTAACGCTGCAATAGAAGCTGCTAGAGCTGGTGAACAAGGTAGAGGTTTTTCAGTTGTTGCTGATGAGATTAGAAAACTATCTATAAACTCAACAAATTCAACTAAGGAAATCTCTGTAAAGCTTAAAAAAATTAATGAGAATATTTCCAGTATCTTATTATATATAGAAAAAACCGAAGCAATTAGTGATAATCAAGCATCTGCTACCCAACAGATAGCTTCTTCAATACAGGAAAATACATCAAGTGCTGAACAATTAATTAGTTTGTCTAAAATATTATAAAAATATATATACTAGAAGCTTCTCAAATGGATGCCCTAGCTTTTTTGTATGTAAATTAGTTGCGCAATCCAACGATGTGACGAAGAAAGGCTATAAACTTCAAGTTATCAATAGAACTGAAACAATTTGATTTGGGTATTAAGTTCCCATTATCCTACAGATAAGGCAGTCATAATATTACCTTCAAATATTGAAAACACTCTCCTCAATTTGTCAACAATAGTTAGAAAGGAGAGTGATTTACTATGCAATCAAACAAGACTTGTCAATTTGTAGAACAGTATCTAGGGTATCTAACCGTTATAAAGGGACGCTCAGAAAATACTATTAAGGAGTATCGCACAGACTTATTGATGTTTTTGAACTTTGTGATGGATTCGCGTAATACACCTGTTCTAAATGGCAATTTCTCATTAGTTAACATTGACTTTGTTCGGTCAATATCATTAAACGATATGTATGCCTTTATTACTTATGCCAAAATGAACTGAATGCTGCCCCTGGTACACGAGCAAGAAAAATTGTATCGATCCGTCAATTCTGGAAATACCTCAAAACTAAGGCTCACCTTATTGAGAACAATATTGCGGAAGAATTAGAAACTCCAAAGCTTCCTAAAAGGATACCTAAATACTTAAGTTTAGAGGAATCCGTCAGAGTTCTCATTCAAAGTCAGAAGTCACCAAGAGATCATATTGTATTATCACGATTTTCTTGAATTGTGCTTTGCGTTTATCTGAGCTTGCTAGTCTTAGTCTTGACCAGGTTGATAATGAGGTCATTAGTGTCATCGGTAAAGGGAATAAAGAACGCAAAATCTTTTTGACTCCTGCCGTCAAAAGATCGATTAACAATTGGTTGCAAATAAGAAATTCTTGTAATGTAACGACTAATGCCTTATTTATTTCTCGAAGGGAAACTCGAATGACAACAAGGGCAATCCAAAACGTGGTTAAGAAATATATCCTTGCTTCAGGGCTTGATCCAAAAGCGATATCTGCCCATAAGCTTCGACATACCGCCGCTACCTTAATGTACAAGTAGGGCGGGTAGATTTACGCTCGCTTCAACAAATTTTAGGGCATGAGAGCGTGGCCACAACTGAGATTTATACTCATATTGATGAACAACAACTGCAATCTGCCGTTAATTCAAATCCTCTTGCCATGATGTTTAATTAGATTTCCTAACTACGGAATTATAAGAATAATTAGAACTGGGTGACCCTTATTCAATACAAGTCTCTCTCCTATATATATATTCATTGAAATCCTCAGATTCAGGAAAGTATTTACGAAATTTATGAGTTAAATCTTCATCTTTACTCAATAACATTGTAGCACTAGAGTCCCAACAAACTATTTCTGCGACCGCTTGGATGTCTAACACTTGGTTTTATCCAAATTTCATTATTCATAATAATGTCAGGTTCGATTTCAAGGTTATCTATATCAAGATTAACTGATTTTAGAAAATGCTGATAGTACGCCCCAAATGAATTGTAATACCTCGTTCTCAAGGGCCAGGTTAGTCAACTCTTCGCCAGAAATCCAGACTCTTTCCTTATGCTCCAATAATTTAGGATAATAGCTACACTCAAAATCAGTAATTAACCAATTAAACTCCTTCTGTCTTCCTTCGAGTGCCTCCAATGCAATCTTTAAATCCGTATGGTATTTCATTTTTTTCGATTCCCATAAGATAGTATTCAATGCAGCACCCTCCAAAATGACAGTTCAAGAATAAGTTGAAGTATGAAAATGAGAATTGGTTGTAGACAAAATAGTTTATTTAGTCCTCCTTCGTTATTCGTCCTTGCCCTTGCTACAGGAGCAGCAATTTGGATAAGTAAAAAAACGGGATGCGAAGACGACTGCTAAAAATCAAAACCGTCCGAAAAGGACGGTTTTCTTATTATATTGACATTAGAGATGTCAAGGCTAATGCCATCCCTTTTCACGAAGTCCAACGGTAGCGCATTATACTGTGTAGGGTTTAAGAATATTGCGAATAACTCAACAAGACATTGTCTCATAATCTCAACTACAAATTGGAATTTATCTTATTCGTTTTATTGGCATATTTATACAGCAGATGCGCATTGCAACGAAGAAATTTTTCAAATTTGGCAATCTCCTTATCAGTAAATCCTTCGAGTTTAATCCATGTATAAGCTGGCAAAACACATCTCGCCGTATCAAATCCTTGGGAGCTCAAAATGAACTTCCACTTGTTGGATGTCATCTTTTTCAAAAATACGCGAATGGGTTATCTCTGTCTCATCAGATAAAACCATATACGGATACATCATAGATTAAACCTTCTATTCCTTGAATTAAAGGATTCTAGAGTTTTATTATATCACGGTTAAGAAGTGTTTTCCATTTAATGTCTACTATTCACTACGCATTTTCCTACTGATGCCGCCCTACCTATAGAGATGGCGGCTTTACATACTATAGGGTATAAGAATAACTGGAACTGCTCGGAATAAGAAGATACCATAAAAAGGGTATTATTATCACATTATTACCTATTTATTTAGCTCATTGCTCCATGAAAAGAAGAAATCCCACTGCGTTATAGACTAAAGCATTTGATTTTTGCTAAATTCTCTGTATTTTTGAGAGTATAAGACGGTGACAATAGGAATGTATATGGTTAGTAAGATAGCAAGTAACAAATATCCCATTAAGAAATAGAAACCGACCCGATTGCTTATATTCCCAATGACAATGCAAAGTGAAACTATGGTTCCAATAACAAATAATACTAAAAGAACCCTTGAGAGATTTACAGACTGATTTTTCAATGCTTTGTCCTTCCCAGAACTTTAATCGTACCTACCCTTGAATATTATACCCATTCCATTATAACTAATTATCCTACGAATGCCGTCCAACACAAGGTGAAACGGCAATTTACTGAAGGGTTTAAGAATTAGCGGAAGCCTTGGTACCTAGGGTTTCAGCAAGAGCTGGGCCCTTTTTGTATCTACAAACCAATGTTAAGGGTATAATTGAGCAGAACACTGTGACGCATTGCGAGGATAATGTGAAGCAATCGTTACACGTTGGAGAATCGGAATTATAATAAGTAATTGAGGACATTTTAATGTAAATGCCATATTGTATTGGGGTGTATAGATGATATTTCTATTCAAAGAACGAGTCATATGGTTGGAAATGATTGATAAGGCTCATACCATATGGGGTAGTGATGCTCTTTTAATTCATGTTCAGAGAGGATTGGGAAAGCTTAAATCGCAAACTTTCTCTGAGGAAGAGAAGGTAACCTTTTCACTTTTATTAAATGGAAAGCCGCTTATGGCTTTATGCTCAGACAATTATTATTGTCCAACATGTGAAAAACTAATTAAGAGTGGCTATGGACTTGAGAATATCGATGATTCGTTGATACAAAGTGTAAAAGAATCTCAACAAGCTCAAAGTGATTTATATGAAGTATTTGAAAAGCTTAATCCGCTTCTAGCCTTATTAGAGAATGGCCTTTATATGATTTCAAGAATTGAAATGTCACCTACGGATGGAGAAGGAAGCTTCTTTTGGACCTGTAATGATAATAAGTGTTTTAAGGCAACCGCAGACATTTATTATAACTTCCATGTAGGAACTGGATGGCCAAATTTTCTATACCCTACCCAACCTGTTACTAGATTTAATGTAGACCAAATGAATCATTACAGAAAACAAATAAAAACTGGCATATCAATGACTGGGCTAGCATTTTACATGGATGGTTTTTTCTCGGCATTATTAGATGGTCATCATAGGGCTACCGCTGCTTGCTTAGAGGGACAAAAAATTAACTGTTTAACTATTATGAAAGTAAACGGATATAGATTTGAAAAAGGGAAAGAAATTAGTCAAATATGGGCTGGCGGAAATTCTTTTGCTATAGATATCCTAAAACATAAAGAAAAAGTAACTAAATTGTTGCTGAAGCATAATGAACACTGTAAACAAGCTATGAAGGGTAATAAAGTTGATTTCCCCAATCATCCTAATTACCCAAACCCTATGACCTTAGATTTGGTAAATCAATTGAATTCTAAAGCAAAAGACTATCCTGACTATTTGAGTGCAGCCTATAAATCGATGCTCGATGATATATCTTTCGATAGGCTAAAGGATTTATGGGATAAACACGATGATGATGCACTCTTTGAGTTTGAAATTTTGCTTAAGATATTGGTTAGCCAGAACCCCGAGGATACATATACTGCGATAAAAAGAATTATTTCCGATGTTAATAAACGCGAATTTTGGGAATTGGCTTATAACTACTTAGCAACTTTTAATAATGAAGAAGTTGAGGACATTTTCATTAATTATCTTCTTGATTCACAACCTGATAAGCATGATAAAATTCGTCAATTAGCAGACGAATTTTTAAGAAATAGATAAACTTGTCTTGTGAGGTTGAGAAACCATGAAGGTATTTGATGTGGTGGAATTGGTGACAGACTTTCCAGAGTACGAATTGCTTAAAGGACAACGGGGCACCATTCTTGAAATCTACGATGACCGCTATTGTGAAGTGGAAATTTGTGATGACCAGGGTAGGTCTATTTACCTGGGAACCCTTCGCTTAAATGATTTAAGTGTTATTTGGCAGTGGAAATAACACTGATATGGGCTTAAATATCTGTCTTTTAAACTAGTAATTATTCTTATATTGTTTCGTAGTGTAGAAAGATGTGTCTTATAAGCAATATAGTGTAATTAATATTATAGTATATTGATGGTGGTTTAATTCTTACTTACGGTAAAAAAGGATTTTATTTTGCAAAAAAATTAATGTTGATATGTTACCACTAACCTCGAACAGAAGGAGATAAGATGTCAAATATCATTGAGATAAACGATTTTTCATCGTCCAATTTGGATGTCTTTGCTCGCCTGACGGAAACGCAGCTGCGCAACCGGTTGGAGCCGGAGATGGGCATCTTTATTGCGGAGAGTACCAAGGTAATTGGACTTGCCCTCGACGCTGGATGCGAGCCTATTTCACTTTTGATGGAGCGCAAATACATTGCAGGGCAGGCGCACGGTATAATCACCCGCTGCGGAGATGTCCCCGTCTATACTGCCGATAGCAACCTGCTAGCAGGGCTGACTGGCTTTCAGCTGACGCGCGGTGTACTGTGTGCCATGTGGCGTCCTCATCTACCCAGCGTTGAGGAGGCGTGTGCCGGTGCAAGTCGAGTGGCTGTGCTTGAAGGTATTGCGGACTCTACCAACGTCGGTGCCATTTTTCGCTCGGCTGCGGCGCTAGGCATCGATACCGTGTTGCTTACCCCCTCATGCTGTGACCCACTGTGCCGGCGTGCGGTGAGGGTGAGTATGGGTACCATCTTCCAAGTGCCATGGGCCCGTATTGGCAGCGAGCCCTCGCAGTGGCCGCAGCAGGGCATGAAGAGTCTGCGCAAGCTGGGCTTTAAGACCGTTGCCATGGCTTTAAATGATAACGCTGTCAACATAGACGATCCGCAGCTCATGGCAGAGGAAAAGCTTGCTATCGTATTGGGTTCAGAAGGTAATGGACTGGCGCCCTGCACGATTGCTGACTGCGATTACACCGCATGCATCCCCATGTCCCATAACGTGGACTCTCTGAACGTTGCTGCAGCCAGCGCCGTGGCCTTTTGGCAACTCAGGGTCCGGTAAGCTTTTATATTCACATAATACGTCGTAAAATAAGAATAATGCGACCTATCTTAAAACTAATTTGTCTCCCTCAACAACTGTTAGAATGGGTTTAGAAAATGCTTCAGAAAGCAGTTCTATGGTTCCTTTTAGATTTTCGTACTCTTCGAAAACAAGAGTATTTTCATTACATTTGACCCATCCAACGGGCTGATTTTTTTCATCGTAGTATACTTCTGCAATTGCAAAGTATATTTGACTATCACACTTCATCTTAATATCCCTATAATTCCAAGCGTTCACAAAAATACTTCTCCTTTTCGTAAAGAGTTTAAGAATAATGTACATCAAACCCTAAAATAGACATCAATCATTTCTAAGTCATATTTTAAGGTACTGCCACCTTTCATGGTTTCCGACGACAGTGCTTCGCTCTTGTCTGGGCTGTAAAACTCCCAGTTATCAGAAATGCAGTATAAAAAGTTGCTTTTTACTTCGTCGTCTAGTTCTTTAGATAGCTCCAACCTTATTTCAGCAATAGAAATATTATCTAATTTCCAGTAGGGTTCGATGTTAACACTAGTATTCTTAACATAAGATTCTGGAATATTTGATACTACGTTTTTAACTGTTTCAGTTGCTTTATCCTGCTTATTTGTTTTTATAAATAACCTTATAAACAACCATGCCTCACTCCTGTAGTTTCGCTATACCTACTCTTGGCAGAATAAGAATTTTGTGAAGATATGCTAATAGTATCAAAACCAATGTAACACCAATGCCTCGACCCATTGAATTTAAGCTTTTTATCAACTTATTCTTTTTTTACTCTTGAACAAACTGTTCTATGCTTTCGTTTTCATTAAAGTAATAGATGGCAAGCGTCTTTGTATATTCCCAGATGTATCCTATACTCCTAACTTTTATGCCAATCACTCGGTGAATGAATATATGTATAAGACTTGTTAAGTCTCCAAAATCCTACATCATAGCCATAAACAATTTGTACTACTATCAAATCCTTTTTCTCAGCATCAGGATATTCTTTAAATAAACGTATAACTGCTTCATTTGCGATTTTTTCATAATCCCCCTGATTCTTATCCTTTACATTCAAATTTACTGTAATGTATGTGTTACTCCCACTAGCTCCAAAGCTATTTCCTATCATAACGCTAGTATTTGTCACTTCTTCTATGTTACTTAATTTTTGTGTAACAGGCATAAGTTCTTTCGGAATGCCTCTTGCAAAGAACTGATTGAGGGATTCAATGCTCGAAAAAGCTAAAAAAGTAATCACTAAGAAAATTATAAAATGTTCTTTCCAAATTGGATTGGTTTTAACCTCACCCTCGCCACCCTTTTTCACTACATATGTATTAAGCACTAAATCATGGATGGTTTGTCTTGTACGACGATTAAATAAGTAAAAGTAGACTAAACCAATCCCCAATCCACTTGTAACAAATTCTAATACACGTTGAATAAGCATAGTAGAACTAAATAGCGTAAATAATGAGCTACTAAAAAAAGACAAACCAAAAATAAACGCTCTTAAAAATGACCGTTGAACAGACAAGTACATTCCATTAGCATCTGTTACCTGAATCTTTGTAAGATATTTCCCTATACTTTGCCCCTTAGTGAGCCTACTGTTACCAAGACCAGAGTAAATAAGTAATAAAACAAACCCAACTAACCAACCCAGTCGGCCCAAAGCCACAAAAAAATCTGCCAAGAATATTCCTAACAATGCAGAAATGATGACGAGAATGATAATATCAATAAATAACGCCCATAATCTTAACCAAAAACCGCAAATCACTTTATCATTGGGTTTGTCATCTTGAGTAATTAGCTCGTCGCTTGTCTTATTAAGATTCGTAATTTCTTCTTCCAATTTGTTCTACCTCTTCACCTCATGGGTGTTAATTACTGATTACCTATACTAATTATCAGACCTCAATATCCTATAACTAATGCCAAAAGCTAGCAGTTCAATTAGTATTTCCTTTTTGAGAAATCAGTAATCAAACTGATTTCAGGGAGCGATTCCTTTTGCCCAAAATTCAACTCTTGCATTATCCGACTTACCTAGCACTACGAATAAGAATTATGGGAACTTAAATCCTAGAAGGGAGTAATCACATCATTACTCTCTTTTCCATATCCTTTCACTCTAAAACCCTGAGCCATACCATGTGTATTTAAAGCCTTTAGTAAATCTTTTCGAAAAATCGATACTGCATTATAGACTTCCCTCTGTCCATCTTTCCTGTGAGAAAACTCCTTGTGAATAATAAAGTTAAGTCTATCTAATTTTTTGATGACAAAAATGTTAGCTTCGTACTCGCCTGACCCGATATTTTGGTCAGCAATAAAGTCATAAATAGAGTCATAGAACTCCTGACATGATATTTCTTCGGCAAAAAACTCTGCTATCACATCATTCATTTAACTATTCCTCCTTTTAATTACGGTTTTAAACTTATAGGTTCAAGAATAGTTAGGACCGTAATAACTCTTACTTGGAAATATAGAACTTTTCTAAATCAGACCGAAGTTTAATAAGTAATCCATTCTCACCGAGAGATATTGGATACCAATCTCCATCCCAAAATATGTTTTTCAATGCCTCATAATTGCTTTCTGCATACTCAATGACAAATGATTTATGTTCTTCTATGTAAGTGATTTTATAATAAGCACCACTTAATTCATATAACCTATTACCGTAAATAGTGACTTCATCAAAACCCAATTCCTTAAATAAGGAATCTATTCGTTTCTTAATAATATCCATTTTATCTATTCTCCATTAAAAAGGGAATGCAACTTGAGTGTGCCTGCCAGACCTAGGACGGTTATAGTCACGGTTTAAGAATAATAGGAAGCATCTCTGGCTTATTCGAGAGAAAGAAGCCAACCTTTCTTCTTCCATTCCGTAATTGTCATTTCGGCGTTGAAACCAATGAGCCCCGACGTTTCAAGTCAGAAATTGCTTTAAGTACGGCTTCAGCTTCGTCTGTACGGTAATTAATATCAAGAGCAATCGCACAAATCCAACACCTTACATTCATTTCATGATGAGAAATTAGCTCGTCCACGAGCCGTGCCCCAGGATATTCTCCCCCTTTGACGGCACGCCAAATTTTAAATAGTTTTTCGCTTGATTTATTGCCCTTTCTGTTATCGCCTGATAGAGTACATTCTCCTTGATTGATAGCTTCTAGAATGAAGGTATCTTTTATTGAGTCAAAGTCTTTATAATTTAGTCTTCTGTCCATATCAAAGCACCTCTTAATAGTTGACAGATTTATTTCTAACCTATCGGATATGAGGATTATTGGAAGAAATTATAAAACACTTAAGTTAAGAGGCGTTTATAATTTTCTTTTCTTCTCTGGTTTAAAGCATTAATCTCATTTTTACTCATGGTATTTAAACGTTTCCGCGATGAAATACCCGATTCGTCGATAATTCTTATGTCTACCTCAAAATCCCAATCATCTACTTCATATTTTGCTTCCGTAATCTTTCCTGGAGATTCTTCTGCATCAACTTGTATCGAGTCACCACTATCTAGATATACAGTATAATCTAATCCAATAGTAATAATTCCCTTAACACTTCCTAATAAGCTGTGCTTAATATCTAATATTTCTGCTTTAATTTCATAATCGTCTTCTGACGTTAATCCATTTGAAAATTGTGATTTATCTTTTGTTAAGTAGAAAAAGTCAATATCACCAACTACTATAGATTGGTCAAGTTCATACCAAAAAGGTCTCCAGATTACAGTCAACATAATTTCATTTCATCCCTTGTATATAATTGTTCTCAGCGTCCCACTCCTGGGTCGCGAATAAGAATAATGCGTACTGACATGTAAACTGTTTATGCTTATTTGACGTACTTGAACTTTCGGATTCCATCATCCGTAACCATCATGTGAAAAATCAATTTATCAGAGGAAGTTAGTTTAATGTAATTACCAGTATACTGACCAAATTCAAAGAATACTTTATACTTGTCAGGATAACCGTCTATATAACATACAACTTTACCTTCCTTGAGAAAAACAATCTGGTTCATTCCTTCGCTAACTGTTGTATCAATCTTATCCCATTGATAACCTACAACCTTATATACAACTTCATTTGGGGTATATGGTGTAAAAGAGTATAAAGTATCCCATTCGAAAGTCGTAAAATCCGATAAATCATTAATAGTTGCGTTGCCACTTATTGAATTAAAAGAACCGTTAAACTGTTTAGCATTTATCTCCCAGATGGGCGTTGGTTGTAAAGTTTTAAACATTATGAGTGCAATGATAATCACCAGTACCGATGCAACAACTATAAATGATTTCTTTTTCATTTCATCCTCCTTCAAAGATAAATAATTCTTATTTCACATAATCCTACGAATGCCGTCCAACCCTAAATTGAGGTGGGACGGCATTTATACTGATGAGTTTAAGAAAAATGCGAAATAACTCAACTACAAATTGAAGTTGCAAATATAAAATCACAATCTTTATGTATCATTACTCAGAAAGAGTTGCCAGTTCATACTATAGACCACACTACTATATTCTAAATTAATACGCTATATGCTTGAACATAGCGAATTAAAAAGGGTTATGGTAACCTCAGTTTGGGGCAGGTGATATAAGCTTCGTCGTTATCTCCATCTTCCCATTCGGCCGTATATTCTCCACCATCCAGTGAATTTTCACAATTTATGCAAGTCCTTCCGCTACTTCCTCTACCTCTATGCATGGAATCTACCAATTTTCCATCTTCCATGAAAAAGACTCCGCCAGTACAGTTCGGACACTCAAACCGTTCTCCGTCACCCTGCATTGTTGCTGCGCACCAATGGCAGATCGCTGTTGAACCACTGATATCTCCAAATAATTTTCCGAACAATCCCATGCTTTTTCCTCCTCTAATATTTTATATTGCTAAAAATAAACAGCTCGACAATTTCCGATATTCTTTATTATTAGACGCTAGTGGTAGGTTTACCTTTATTTTACTCTTTAATTATTTTAGTAACGCTATGACACGTTGCCAATAATCCGTAATATTATTTGGTTCCCTTAACCCGTTTAGTTAACTTCCAGTTATCCTACTGATGGGGCAGTCCAAAGATATTAGCCCGCCCCTACAGTATTTTTTTGTATAAAGCAAAATCACTCTTCTTACTAATTTGTCAACAATATATAGAAAGGAGAGTGATTTATTATGCAATCAAACAAGACTTGTCAATTGGTGGAACAGTATCTAGGGTATCTAACCGTTATAAAGGGACGCTCAGAAAATACTATTAAGGAGTATCGCACAGACTTATTGATGTTTTTAAACTTTGTAATGCATTCGCGTAATACACCTGTTCTAAATGGCAACTTCTTATTAGTTAACATCGACTTTGTTCGGTCAATATCATTAAACGATATGTATGCCTTTATTACTTATTGCCAAAATGACCTCCATGCTGCCCCTGGTACACGAGCAAGAAAAATTGTATCGATCCGTCAATTCTGGAAATACCTTAAACTAAGGCTCATCTTATTGAAAACAATATTGCGGAAGAATTAGAAACTCCAAAGCTTCCTAAGAGGATACCAAAATACTTAAGTTTAGAGGAATCCGTTAGGGTCCTCATTCAAAGTCAGAAGTCACCAAGAGATCATTGCATTATCACGATCTTCCTAAATTGTGCATTGCGTTTATCTGAGCTTGGCAGTCTTAGTCTTGACCAGGTTGATAATGAGATCATTCGCGTTATCGGTAAAGGGAATAAAGAACGCAAAATCTTTTTGACTCCTGCCATCAAACGATCGATTAACAATTGGTTACAAATAAGAAATTCTAGTAACCTAACCACTAACGCCTTATTTATTTCTCGAAGGGGAACTCAAATGACAACAAGGGCAATTCAGAACGTAGTTAAGAAATATATCATCGCTTCAGGTCTCGATCCTAAAGCTATATCAGCACATAAGCTTCGCCATACCGCCGCTACACTAATGTATAAGTACGGGCGGGTTGATATACGATCACTTCAGCAAATCCTAGGGCATGAGAGCGTGGCCACAACCGAAATTTATACACATATTGATGAACATCAATTGCAATCTGCTGTTAATTCAAATCCTCTTGCCATGATGTTTAATTAGATTTCTCAACTACATAATAACAAGAATTTTCTGAATTTATTGAAGAACACAGTAGTATAAAGGGGTAACCGTTTAAGGACAATCACATACAATATAGTAGACAAGCCCAGTAAAAATGTATAAAGAAGGTGTCCGTATGGTATGTCATGAAAATGAAGATGGTAGCCTTACTTGCTATTACCCATTCTATTATCCAGATGGCACTGTTATCTGTGTTCCAAGGTGGAGTAATCTACTAGAGGGTATTCTACTAGCAGCTTTGATTAGCTATTTGCAAGTTGTTAGGCTACGCTAAGAAACGACCACCCATATCAAAGTAGTTACATCCCTCGCCATATTGAAGCATCTGCTGTGAGGTTCCAGTAGCCTAAGCTTAGCGGAACTTTCATCAATAGACACAATGGCTGCTCATCGCTTAAATTATCAAGTGAAGGACAGTCACTTACAGTTGTGGATTATAAGCGCTTAGTCACCATTGTAAGAATTCGCAGAAGTTCTAGATACTTTATCGTAAAATATTGCCTTCATAGCTCGGATTAATTATTTCAAAAATGTCATGAACCATGTCTTGTCCATTATGCGAATGTCAAGAAAATAGTGAGCCACTCGCCAGAAAAAAGTTGATCCACTAACGCCAGTAAAATAGTGATCCATGTTGGTGAAAACGCTGGAAGAATATTGAGCCACTTATTGGTATAGATATGCACCTGTCAAATCGGAAGGAGGGCGTAGCCCGAGTGGAGATTTTACAGGCGCGCACGGCAAGGTTCCATCAATTAAGTTGCTTTTGCTAATGTCTGTTCTAATCGATAGGAATCCTTCACATTCATATTCAATACGTGGGATCGGAACGTTACTCTGTCAATTAAGGCTGCAACCATGATTTCGTTTTCAAACAGTTCCGTCCAACGTGAGAATTCTAGATTCGTGGTTAATATAATACTCCCCCTTTCGGAACGTTCCGATATCACCTGAAACAACATCTCAGATTGATGACGGTTAAAGGTGAGATAACTGAGCTCATCGATGATCAGCAGTTCAATCTTAGCAAGGCTTTTTTCAAGTTTTGATAAACGGTGGAACTGGATGGCCTCCGCAACTTCGTTGGCCAGGTTAATCGCCGAATAGAATTTCACATTGAATCCTGCGTAACAGGCTTTCATACCAAGCCCTATGGACAGGTGAGTCTTTCCAGCACCAGGTGTGCCGATCATGACAATGTTTTGTCGGTTTTTAATATAGTCGCAAGAGGCAAGCTCCCATATGTAGGAGTCCGATATATGTTCAAGTCTTTCAAACTTAAATTCATCAAGAGTTTTCATGACAGGGAATCCGGCCTTTTTAATCCTGCGCCTCTGCCCAGCAATCTGCCTCTGCGACACCTCTAGTTTCATAGTCTCACAAAGGAATTTGTCATATCCATCACCGGGGGAGAGCTGTCGGACAACGTTTTCATAGCCCACAAATGATGGTGTTCTGAGTTGCTTTGCATAAAGCTTTATGGTCTCTTTAGTGGGGTTGATTTCGTTGGTACGTTTCCCACTCATACCGCAGCCCCCCTGTTCATAAGGGCATTATACTTGTCAATCTGAGGCGTTAGCACTTTAATATCTAGTTTTGAAGGTAGCCTTTCCGGTGTATCGACCGGTGTTAGAACGGCTCGAATCAGCTCGACCGATAGTTCCGGGTTTTTAAGAGAACCTATAGCCGTCATAACCTTGTCTTCTCCATAGTCAACACAAAGTCTCAGCAGCTTGACCATTTCCCGTGGGCCAGACAGCCGTCTGCCGGCCTCCAGCAGTTCTGTGGATAGGTTGCTTTTCACGGGTTTGGCGTTGAAAACACTGCGAGGTCGTTTTTCAATTAGGTCAATGTAGTGCTCTAGCCGGTATTTGGTTTGTCCTCTTTCGTAACAGCGGGGATACCTAGCAATCTCAGTATTTCGGTATATCATCACTACTTCGTTGCCATATCCTTTGACGCTAATTTCTTTGTCGGCATACTTAACCGGCACGGAATAGTGGTTGTAATCAAACCTTACCGTCGAGAAATCACTCACTCTTTGCGTGATACTCTTGCTTGGGTCGAATCTGTAGCGTGGAAGCACAGTCAGCCTCACTCTTGTAGTCAGCGCCATCTCACCGACAGTTTGATCACGGCCAGTTATCTTATGGCCACGGTATTTTAAGCATCTACGCAGTATTTCTGCGTTTAGCTCGTCAAGGGTTTCCACTCTGGGTATGGGCACTAAAATATTGCGCCTTACCCAGCCAACAAGTCCCTCAACCAGGCCTTTTTCATGCCCTGCTGCTATGTTGCAGAAGTCGCATTGAAAGGCATAGTGTGCGGCCAACGCTTGGTATCTATCTTGAACTTTGGCATGAATGCCAAAACCCTCCTTTACCGCAACTTTGGCGTTATCGAATATTATTCGCTTTGGAGCACCTTCGAAATAATCGAATCCGGTGATCTGGGCTTCGAGAAAACTTTCTTCGTTCTGGCGATAGAATGCTTTACAGAACATATCTGCGCTGTAACACTCCCGCATACAAAACAGGTTTAGCTTCACTTTTTTACCGCTGATGTAGGCGGTTGCCTCGCCCCAGTCAATCTGGATCGCTTCACCAGGATCATAAGACAATGGAACAAATACCTTTGCTTGTTTGTCTTTAAGGTTAGCAACGATTTCACGAATGGTCGATTCACCACCCATAAAATCTGCTTCATCTACAAGGCGGTCATATATACGCTTTGCGGTATGCTTTTGTTTTTTAATATTCTCGGCCTCATCAGTGGCTAGGCAAGTTTTAATGAATTCCATCACCTCATCGGTTACCACATACCTCTGACGACCACTTATTCCTTGCCGTTCCCATGGGACCAGTGATCCCTCACAGTATTTCTTAACCGTATTGCGAGATATCCCAAGCAATTTTGCAATATCCCTCTGTGACTTTCCTTCATGCTCGTGTAGATAGCGTATCTTTTTATAAATATCCACTTCTATTGACAACCTTTCTCCTCCTGTACGCCAGCTTTCATGCTCTTCTGACTATACAGGTTTTTTATAAGAAGTGGCTCACTTTTTTCCTAGCGTTACTCTTATTTTTGGCTCACTTTTATTTTAGCGTTTATATAAGTGAGCCAATTCCACAAAACGTAAAAACTCAGCAATCGCTTGGTGGGATCTTGTGTTCCTAGGGAGCCGATGGTCGGAATCGAACCGACGACATGCTCATTACGACTGAGGTAAATTGTTTTATGTATTATTGGTATTTTTTAAAATAATCCTTATTTCATGCGGATTCTGAGGATTTATCCTTGGTTATAATTAGGTGTATTCTGGGGACATCTTGTCCTAAAGCCTGCCCCCAAAATGTCCCCATTAATTTATGCTTCGCCGGTCGATAATAGAAAATAGAACTTATTCATTATATATTTTTTCCTAAAACTCAGCCCCAGACGTTATGAAAAAATGGACAGGACGCGTTCATAATTGGGGACAAATTCTATTACAGATGTCTTATTTTTCTCGGATCGGGTTGCTCAATATTTACCGTGATAGATTAGGATATAAAAGCACAAAGTTCTTTACAGACCGACTGCTTCCCCTATTGCCAACTGAATAGGGCATACCCCTTCTGCTAAATGGATTTATGACATCATAAATGCAATTAATGCAAGGAGATTGACCACTTTAAAGAATCCTGCTACTACCATATCCTATACTAGATACTTATAACAAGAATCCATTGTATACCATGTATATTATCAGCTCAATAGGCAACATTTCTTATACTTAATACCACTTCCACAAGGGCATAGATCATTTCTGCCAATTTTTTGACCCATCATTTCTTTATTTCTAAATTTAATCCTCTTAGTTTTAGAAATATCTCTTACGACATCTTGCATAATATCAGACCATTCCCATTCAAAATCTAGCACTACTCCAAACCTCAACGTTAAGCTGTTAGGATCTACACATATCCCGAACCAACTCGTAGTTTTTTCTAAATATTTTCGCAGATGGCAATGCTGCTCTAATCTTGGGCCTGCCAAATCCGTAGATTCGTTATTACAGTGTATAGTTATACCTGTATTATTTTTTAATAAGACAGAGAAATCATGGTTTTTGCCATCATTTCTTGCAAGTTTCGCAATCTTTTCAATACCTTTGCATAGTTGAATAACTACTTCCTCACTCAACTGTAACAAAAATAATCCTAAATCTATACTTTCAGAGGATCCTGAGATCTCTATCGTTTGTACAATGTTTCCAATCAAAGTATCTTTATGTCTTGTTAAAATTCCTTTTGGGGTTGTTTTACCTGGCAAGCCTTGTCGTCTTGCCATCATAGCAATATCTATGTCAATTGCAATATCGTCTTCTAATAAGACCAAGTTATAATTTCTATCATCCATCCGTAAATCTTGTTGTAAATGGTAGGATAGAATTGTAAGTTCTTCAGAAGCGACAATCATTTTATAATAAAGCACCCTTTTATTTAGATAGTTAAGAAATTGTAATGGAGAATTTAGCATTTCAGAAATTGCATCAAGAGCAAAAATATCGATTACAATAGGAGGCATTATAATTTCTGTTTGTTCATAATTAAGAAATTGTAGCGTTTGGAAGCTTAACGCCGGATAGTGATCGGAAACTACACAAAAAATGTAAACTTCTTTAAATTTCCTATCAATAGTTATTTCTTTGGAAGTTTCATCAACTAGTTTATAGTTTTGATCAGTTATTAGTTTGGAACATATCAAAGCTTGATCATATGATGCTTGAATACTCTTTTTAAAGTCATCTTTTAAAACATTATCATTACCTTTTCTTGCCTCAAGTGTCAGTCGTTTGGATTTTGCTTGCAAAATAATTGCCCTATTCCCATAAACAACAAGTACATCTATTTCAGCCGCTCTATTCTTCTTCGAGTTAACAATATTAATATTTGAGAAAACTTTATTCTTTCCAAATACATCTTGTAATCTTTCTTTAGAAAATTGTTCAGTAAATGACCCTCGATTTTTCATTGCCACAGTACAATAGTTCTTATCACTACTTAGCCAATAAAAGGGAGTTTCATAGAATGCTTCTGCCAGACTATAATATTGAAATAATAAATATTCATCTTCATTCATTTTGATAATCGGATAGGCATTAATAATATTAAAATCATTTAAGGTATTGAAACATTCGTTATTACGCATTTCTTCTGGTAGAATAAATGCTTCCAAAACCTTCTCAATAATGCAAATATTGAGTTGTGTTTTATCAACTATTTCGTATTTATTAAAAACAAAGGCTGGCAGCATAGTCCATTTATCTGGGCTTAAATTCTTAATACCTTTAACCGTGATCATTAATTTATTATTTTGGATATCAGCAATACAATTAAAAACTTTCCTAGCCTCTTCCATCGTAAAATTTTTATGATCCTTAATCCATTTTTCATCATTGGAATATTTCATTACAGAAAAATCCATATACTGGAAGATATAAGCCGATTCTCCGCTATAAAATATTGGTTCCCTCATTGCTAGACCGCTTGCAAAAGGTGTGAATGCATTATTTGATTCTGAAAGAGGATCAAAATCAGTAATTAATGGAGCCATAAGTGAGTTATGCATTTCTTCGAGTAAAGATTCAGTTCTGTCTAAGAGATATTGTATTCTATCGGGTTCAGGAAGATCGAGATCAAAATTCCCTTTTAGCATTAGACCGATAAGCGTTGATATTTCAGTACGAACCAATTTTTTCATTGAATATGTATGTACTAAATCCTTAGGTTTCAACTTGTTCCCGTACCTAATAACATTATGTTTGAAGCAAAAATGAGCTACTGCATGAGCATATCCTGGCTTTGAACATAACGCTGTTAAGTCATTGAATATATCCTTTTCTTCACGTATTGCGTTTTTCATTATTACTTCCTCTTACACGTTATTCTTTTTCTTCTTTGTCATAGATATTAGCTAACATATAACAGTAATTACAGTACTACTCGTTTCAGGTCTCGATATATTCTATATCATCGCATAACTTCCTTGCGAAGTAAGGGGAAACTTGTCCACGAAAACAAAAGGGGCCTTACCACAATAGTAAGGGCCTTAACGTTTTGCCTTAATCTCATAGTGCCTATTCTTCGCTCCAACTAAGAAAAGCTGTTGTCGGATTTCCATCAACAATTAAAACATGCATTGTCTAACTCTAATATTCAAGATTTACATATTCCCAATCTGAGTGAGTAAGCAAGCGATTGCGGGATTTTGTTTATACTGAGGTTGCATAAAAAATAGGCAATGAGGACATTTTGGGGACAGGCTTTACAAAGTTACGCATAAACAAACCCAAATATCCTTTAGCGGTGAGAAGGCTAATATATTTTACTCCACAATCGGTTATTTCTGAAAGTGACAATAAAAATTCCAGCCGCATTTGTAGATGGAATCTTTTTCCTTCAGTGTACCTTTATACTGCTAGACGCTCGTCCTTTTCCAGAGCTTTTTTTTTCAGCTCAATTTCAATGCCCATTCCTGATAAATATTTTAGGAAGTTCCGAAGTGTCGGGGAATGACCGACCTTTTCAAGCCTTGAAACGGCTTGCTGGGAAAGTCCTGATTCCTGAGCGATTTCAGGTTGGGTCACTCCGAGCTGCTTCCGCATTTCTACAGCCATTTGTATGAGTTCATACTCTGTTTCGATTATCGCGTATTCTCTTGCAAATTCCGGATCCTCTTTTTTAAATTTCTCAGTCTCATCCTGAATATTGACCTTTACGAATGGCATATTTTATTCCTCCTTCTAAGTTAAACGAAAATTCTCCCTAGTTCTTTTCCGATTTCCTTAGCGCGTTGTTTGGCTTTATCTATCTCAAATTTTTCAGCTTTTCCTTTTTGCTTCCGGCAGGCATGGACGATATAGAAATTGTCTGCATCGGCGATGATATAAAAAAATCGGTTCTTCCTGGGGAATTTTATTTCCCAGAGCTTTTTTTCAATCTGACGTGTATCGAGGATCTCTTTTAAATAATCAAGTCCTTTTTGTTCGAGTTCCGTCATAATAAGTTGACCTTCTGCTTGTTCATCTTTCGGAAGGCTCTTTAAGTAATCAGCGATTAAGTCTTTTCCTCCCAGTGTGGCATATCGGTAAACATTCATATTTTGGCCCCTTATTACGAAAATCATACACCATATTTGATGTTTTAATCTTAATCTCATTATAAACCAAATTTGATGTATTTCAAGGGCTATTTTTACAAAGAATCAGGCTGGCCTTGCTTAGGTAATTGTGGTTCTGAGCAAAAGTTGGTACGTTAAACTCCCAGGCTGTGCTGCCTTTCTATATGAATAAGCCAAAAACCACGACCAAGATTGTAATCATACTCAAGTCGTGGTTATCATTTCTTCCGATGTTAAGCATATCTTTAATTCGAGTGAATATTACGGTTTTGTAGAGCCGGTGGCTCAATTTAGTCCGGATTATTCACGAGTTGTGTTTTCCTGGAGGATGGTGTTGATTGTCAATGAAAATTGACCCCTTTTTTACAGGGTACCCCTCTGAGAGGACGGCATGGCAGGTCATTTACCTCACCAAACTGAAGCCACGAAGAGCATAGAGCATCTTACTTTTATATTCTGAATCCATCAGTTCCATAATTCATAATTATTCTTTCTGATACCTTTTTAATTAAGCTAATATAATTACTTAATTCTTCTGAAGAATTATCAAATGTAGTTCTAAATGGAAAAGCTCTGTTTGAATGTGTGCATTTGCATCTATAATCATATATAATATTTGAGAACTTTTGTATATCTTTGAAATCATTCTCACTCTTTAATAAACCCATATCTATAAGTAATTCAATGATTTCCTTATTAGCTAGACAGTAAGCTTCATTATGGATATTACCTTTTAAATATTTATCCATGACTAATTTTAGCTTTTCGCGATCATTTTTATTCTTATTGTACTGCTCGATAATTTTAATAATATGGGTTATGTCCTCATCTCGATAATTCGAAAACCAATTTGAATTAATTACTTGTTTAATATCTTGAATGTTCTCATATAAGAAAACCTCATCGAAAATGCATTCCATAACTTGATAAAATGCAAGATACTTAAATTCACTTTCATCCATTTGCACTGCTCTATAATAATAGTTAATTAAATCCTTATCATACCTCTTTTTTAAAGTTTGATTATTTACTTGCTCAAGCTTCTCATTTGTATCAAATATAGGATCATAGCCTTCATCATCACTTTCAGGTATGTTCATTAAGCAAAGGAATATAGAATATTTACTTGCTAGATCAAAAAGAATACATTTTGCAATTTCTATTGCTTTGTCTGAAAAATTTGATTCTTTATAACTTTCACCTAAAGCTTTATCTATATTATATATTTTTATAGTTGTTAAAACATCCTCTGGATCTGAATTGTGGTATACATAACGAATATTAATAAGCTTTTGAAAATCATCTGAAATATTACCAATTTCATATGATATCTCATCCGGACCCTCATTACCTGTGTGATCATTCCCTTGAAATGAATCTATGAAAAAGCTATTCGCTATACTTATTGTGAACTCCGCATAATTTTCATTTATAAATCCTAATCCCTTAACACTCTTATAGTTCAAGAAACGATTTACTTCTTCTATAGTAACATTAATATCTTCATCATTAATGTCAAAGAAAGTTCCCCGTTTCCATTTCTTTTTAGTTAAGTAGAACGACAAATCATCTTCAGGTGTAATCTCCAAATCTTTATCAATCTCTTTAAGTGCCTTTATCAATTCTTCCACCATAACACCTCTTATAAACACATTTATTGTTAGAAAAAGTTCACTTATCTTCACTATATCAACACAACACTCTCTGTCTATAGGCTCGGAGGGTGTTTTCATTTTTGTTAGTATGGCGAAGATGTTCTAGCCAATGGGTTGAGTTCCGGCACATTGGTTTGTGACAAAGACATTACCTATTTTTCTTTTGGTTAGCCCTTGTGGGTTTATCCTATGTTTTTGTGTTTAAAATCTTATCTCCTGAGTTTTTTGGCACTTAACGTCCATAACTACTGCTGGCGTATTGTCTGGAACCCGCTAGATCATAAGGCTTTTATAAAATTAGTCTATCATAGTTACATAAGAACTCAAGATATAATGTATATTATCTATTATACTTATCTCCTGGGTGTCGATTAAAAAATCAGCCATAAATTCGATGGGTAACCGCACTTTCGAGACCACGACTAAAATTGTGGTAGCCTCAAGGTCACTTTAATATACTCCAAAAATATGGATTTTGAGAAGTTCGGTATTAGGAATGTACTGGAACAAATTAAGAAAAATGCGAACTGACGATAATCCATTCACATAACGTCCCGGCAGTTCTTGAATGTTGCGGACGGAAATGCCCAAATATACCTCCATAAATTTAATGAGGGCTCATTTAATAGATGTATTTAATCCATAATCTTAAGCATTTCTCCCTTATCCAGATAATGATTTAGCATTTGTCCCAATGTTGAGACTTCATCAAAATACACTTCATCCTTAAATTGCTCGATGAATTTATTTCCATCGTCATTTAAGCCAGTCATTATTTGTTCCCAAATAGCAGTAGTTGTATTGTCCTCATTATCAATTAAGAAGATATTCTGCCTGATAACTATTGAATTGTTAAATCGCATGAATTGAATGGTTTTGTTTTTTTGATATTGACTTACAATCCAGGTTTCAGGTTCTAAATCTCCAGGAAAATCTGTTTTAAAAACACAGTTGTCTTCCGCATATCCAGATTCCGAATACATCATGTCGCATTTCCATGGTTGAATCCATTTATATTCCATTGTTGGGCAAAGCAGTGGGAACACTTCTTTTGGAGAAGCATTTAGTTTTTGCTCATATTTGTTAGTTGTTCTTCTAGCACTAAACTTATTCATTCTTTAATACACCTCTTCAAATAATAAATCCTTTGCTTAAAAGTTTCCAAACATATAGATTAGTTTTTGACAAAAACCCGAAAACGAATACCCAGCAATGTCATATAACGGTTTTTTACGAACTTCGTTAATTATCAGTCTAATTGACTTAATGCGAACCTGTTCGAATATTTTACCTTTGGTTGACCATTGTCTAATCTTAATCTTCTCATCTTCAATCTAAATATATTCTTCATTAACTTCTAGTTATCCTACGAATGCCGTCCAACACAAGGTGGGACGGCATTTTTACTGAAGGGTTTAAGAATAATGCGCATAACGTTTCCATGTTCCCGTAGCGCCATATTAACATATTGGCATGGTTACGGGAACACATTGTTATAAGATGCCGTACGCTCCCAAATTCAGGGGCCGCCTTCCGTGGCGGCCCCTGAAGAACTCTACAGCAGGTATTACGCACCATAAGAAATAATATGAACTACTTCTTTTCATTGACAATCTCTATTGCTGCTTTACCTGTCATATGTTCGATTTTAACTTCAATTAAACATACTCTATCCCATTCTCTTTCAATTTCTTGCTGACCTTCTTGAATATAGTTAGGTGAATATTTATCAACTAAACTTTCGAGGGCATATCGCCTATCGTAATCATCTGAAAGTATCCTAGCTCTACCAAAGATGGAAACACTTCGAAAATGTGTAGTAAAAGTTTTTTGTATTACTTCATCTTTTTCTATTACGCAAAATGTTACTTTATCATTCCTTTTTATGCTGTCAATTTTATGCCCTTGTTTTGCACTATGAATATAAAGCTTGCCGTCTTTAAAAGCATAACTTACTGGGACGGTATACGGGTAGTCATCGTCACCAATTACACCTAAAACTCCAGAGGTGCATAACTTTAGAATTTCAATTGTCTCTTCCTCAGATAATAATTGTTTTTTTCTTCTCATATCTCTGAACATAATTTCGCCTCTAATTCTTCAATCTAGTTTGGCCTCTTGAACCACATACGATTTCAGTACTGCATAAGGTAATAATGTTACGTACTTTTAGAAGTTTATACTTTCCTTTTGATGCTTATTAAGCTGCTTATTAAGGCTACCCCACTACAGATAAATGGCAAAATATAAAATCCCCATTTTGTAATAATAATACCTCCTAGCATCGAGCCAAGCGTAATCCCAATATATAGTGCTGTGTTATTTAGGGCAAGTGCCATACCACGAATTTCTGGGAATTCCTCCGCTAAACGGGCCTGATATGAAGAAAAAGAGGTATATCCAATAAATGCCCACAAAAATAACAAAAGATAAACCCAAATTCCCGATGAAAAGCAAAAACCTAATAAGTTAAGTATACCAATAAGCATGGCTGTACTGAATATTGATACCATTCTTGCACCAATTTTATCTGTAACTCTTCCACTGGATAAACTACCAGTTACGGCCCCTATACCGTAGGCAGTAATGGAGGCTGCTAATTCACTTGAAGAAAAATGGTTATATAAAACCAATCCTGTTCCAAGAAATACATAAAGAGCATACATGGCAATTGCCCAAAAAGTTGTTACACTCACTGCAGAAATAATTTTTAAAGCATTTCCTTTTGTCTGTGCCTCAGCTGAAGGTACTCTATTTATTGACGCCCAAACTCTAAAGTTTAAGATTGACAGTAAAGCAGCAAATGTAGCTAAACTAATAAAAACAGAACGCCATCCTAGAAATTGCTCTAATAGAATTCCGATAGGTGCTCCTGCCCATAAAGCCATAAGATGTCCTGATACTACAGTAGATAGCCATACTCCCCTACGTTCAGGTAATGCTGTATCGCCAATAATTGCATAGACCAAAGGGGTTATTGACGCAACAGATAAACCAGCAAAAATACGACTCGCTATTAACATTGCAAAAGAAGAAGAAATGGCTGTCAAAAAATTGGCTAATGAAAATGATAATAAACCGAAAACAATAAAAAGTCGGCGACCTTTGCGATCTGAAAGCCATCCAAAAAGCGGGGCACTAATGGCATACATTAGTGAAAAAACAGTAACTAGCCACCCTGCAACAGCAGGGGTAATTCCATATTCTTTA